>Ga0131853_10008799_pt1 | contig 18412 bp, 18 predicted proteins | sample TergutLab28metaG_FD_92764 | JGI IMG/M metagenome (GOLD analysis project Ga0131853, IMG submission 92764) | Labiotermes labralis P1 segment gut microbial communities from Petit-Saut dam, French Guiana - Lab288 P1 (version 2) (version 2) | ecosystem: Host-associated > Arthropoda: Insects >... | reverse complement strand
TTATATTATATTATATTATATTATATTATATTATATTATATTATATTATATTATATTATATTATATTATATTATATTATATTATATTATATTATATTATATTATATTATATTATATTATTAAACAGTTTCATGGAAATGGGTAAGATAACAATGTAGATCAAAACATTCTTGTATGTCTTAAGCACATAATGATAAAAAAAATAAACTGGTAGTTATAAACAAGAGAGGCAAAGTTCGTATAACGTAATATTGAGGTACATTCGCGTAAATGTTTTTGCCGTGAAAAACCAAAACTTTTATAGATTATGAGTGTAGGTCTGCAGCCTTGGTTACACAGCATGCTATGCGCCGTATTTTATTGTCTTTTGTGGAATGTCTATTGCTACTGATTTTTCCACATTATCTCATGAAAAAAAATTACTGAACCTAAAATGTGCGTTGCGATTTACTCTACAACTCCTGTCTGAAACGTTTCTCATTATAAGAAGCATTTTGCGAGATATAATCATAATGTGCTTAGGTTTTCACGCAAATTTCCCTCTATTCTTGTCAGATTTCAATGTAAATTGAATTTTTCTCCACATATGGTCGAAAAATACTCTAATATAAAGTTTAACGAGAATCAGTCCAGTGAGAGGCGAGTTGTTCCTTGAGGACAGAGAGACACACATGAAAGACTAGACAGACAGACATGACGAAACTAACGCTTTTCGCAATCTTGCGAATTCGCCTAAAAGGATTCCAGGTGCGAACCCACTAAAACCATTTCGGTCACTTTGTAGAATAATAAATATTTGAAAACTGTGCAAATGTTAAAAATGATAAAACAAATAGACGGGTATAATCGTGTTGTTGTTGTTGTTGTTGTTATTGTAGCTCTTTGGCTGGTTATGACACAGCGTAATACTGTAGGAAAGGTATGGCGTTTCGGGATAACCTTTCGATCTCATCCTCAGGCTTGATGAAACAAGATTTCTTTTTCCTCAGGCTTGATCAAACAGGAATTCTAGTTTCATGAATCCTGACGATGGGATAAAAAGGATATCCCGAAACGTCGTATCTTTCCTACAATATTACGTCGCGTCATAACTCAAAGAGCTACAACAACAGTTTCGTCGTGGCGAAAACCTTGCAACACAGGTACAATTTTATCTAACAGAAGATAAAATGAAGAAATAGAGAATCCACAGTTAGAATGTCTGCAAAAGAACACAAGATATGAAAATAAGAATGCAAGCCTTCTATTACACACAATAGGAAAAAGAGATATTGAACATACAAGTAAAATATATAAAGCTGAAGTAGGAATAGAAAAATTTCCCATGGCCCAAATTACAAGTAATCCTAATGTGCAGGAAGAATCCAGTTTTTCAATAGAAATAGAAGATTAATTATTTAAGTTGGGTCAAATTTGATGTTGTCACAGCGACTGGGGTGAAGAGTAGATTCATCTGGGAGAACAGAACATGTCAGCTCTCTTGTCACGAGGGATCGATAATTTCTCAGGTAGCCTAAGGCGGTAATAGCCATCGCTAGAATAACTAATTACAGCTAATGAAGAATATATTGTAGAGAATATATAAATAGTTCCTTAGCCTCTTTTCACTCTGCACGTAATAATTAACGTGAACAAAAACCAAGCAAAACGTTGTAAGAAATCAAACTGCAAGATTTTATTAATCCTGTCTCCCGCCTTATGGCTGGTGCTTAGGGACCAGTTAATTGAATGTCTCGTTAAGTATAGGTTCTTAATTCTTTTAACAAAACACACTGAAGCCGCGAGTCAATTAACATTTTTGTGTCTGGGATAAATGTTAATGTACTGGAATAGAACCAGTTGATTTTAGTACCGTTATTGCATCATACAAATATTGCACAAGATATGTGTGTGGGATGACACAGTTAATGGATAACTGTTAATAATATTAGTAATAAATCTGAAAGTCAGGACTGCTAGACGCATGCATAGAATTTAGTCGCTCCTACTAAGCAAGTCACGTCTTCAGAGCGCGCAGAGTTCAAACACCTGTACAAGTTCACAGATCAGATAAACGCGATCGTTACAAATAGCCATCACGTTGTAGCGTTATTTAGTAAATTGTGTGCCGAAAAACGGGAAATAATTTACCGGACGGTAGAAAACATTTGCTAAGGTGAAGAAGGTGTAATTTCTTGGCCTATTTAACGACACTGTCAGTACGTCACACAACGTATCTCTACAGAATGGGCAAATAAGGCAAATGTTTGTGGCATGACCGATGTAATACATTGGCATTTAACTGGAAAGACAGAGAAAATCCCAAAATTCCTCTATCAGGACAGCCGATGTCCTGACCAATAATGGCACCAGGATCCTCCCAAACATAAAGTCTTAGCGTTACCGGCATACCAGTCTACTCGGTAAAAGAAAATTACTCTAACTCGTGTTCAGTTACACTAGCCATTTCTGCTGTTACGGATGAATAAACGTATGTAATATGATTTGGAGAGATATAGGTACCGCTATAGCTTTAAGGTATTAGTATATGACTGTATTTGTGTATTTGAAAGTAGTGTCTATTGCAGGGATATGGACTGATTCACTTGGTAGTTACAAAGTAAAAAAGTTTGCAAATGAGCATGACTGTCGTGGTGATGCGCAATAGGCAATGTGGATTTTCGTTATTTACACAGCTCATATACTCGTACCTCTAATAATATGTACAAATTGTCTTTATGATTTATACTTAAGCACAATAATTTCAATCAAATTAAGGAAAAACAGAAAGTGCATATAGTTAGTCAGTCAGTCAGTTAGTCAGTTAATTAGTTAGTTAGTTAGAAATTTAAATGGCCCTATAAAGTGCCGGGTAGCTCAGTCGGTATAGCGACTGACTACGGGCTGGACGGTCCGGGATCGAATCCCGTTGGGCACGAGATTTTCCGCCCGTCCAGACCGGCCCTGGGGCCCAACCAGTCTCCTGTAAAATGGGTACTGTGTCTTTCCAGGGGGTAAATTGCGGCCGGGGCGTGCTGCTGACCACTCACCCCCTTCTAGTGCCGCGGTCATGGAAGAGTAGAGCTAGACCTCTACCCACCCTTTGTGCCACACCGGGCCTATAACGGAATCACTTATAGAGGTAAAGTATTCACATATCGATAAAACGGTTTTCGATTAGCTTATCAGTCGACCTCAGTAAGTAGCATTGTTCTCCACATACCGTATATAAAGAGAACCCTCTCTTCTACTTTCTCTTGGCTTGGCTTCCCTTACAATAGATGCCCTTTATTCCAGCATCTCACTTTGGGCTGCTTTTTGCCGGATGAGTTTGTGAGGCTCATTACAAACCACCAGCCTGATGGGCCAGGCTTTAATTTTTGGTGTCCTTTCACAGGGAGGTTGGCAAATTCCTAAAAAGCCCTCTCTAGCCCCTCGTTTGGAACACCCTTCATCTGGTTCCTCTGTTAAGGCCTGTCCGAATTTGGTGACCCTTCCAGTAGCTACGCTATGGCCAGGATAGCTCCTACTATTGGAGCACGCAATCCTCCCCGCCCGGTTTAACATAAATCTGCGAAAATTCAGTGCCCCAGTGGAGGATCTAAACACAACCAAAAACTGCTTAATGCATTTCGATTGAATGCACATCTGTACTAAAAACCCACGCGAATTTTATTTGGGCTTAAACTGGACCATTTTGACTTTTACAGTAAAAGGCAAATTTCACGCTTTAACCTGCTATGAAGAAACAGAGGGGGTATAGCTCTGATTTTACTTAACCTCGGCGCTATATAAAGGCGGGTGGTTAACTCCTCTCCTCGGCCGCTCTACCCCCAGGAATGACCCGGATGTGTCACCTGGTTTTTAAATTTTGCAGGGTTACAAAGAAAGGGTAAAAATGAATTACTTTGTTTTTTATATTCAGTTCTCTTCGTTTATTCTAAGTGCATTATACATTACAATATAACTTTTGCCATCCTGTGATTAACTTGAATGCATTATTCTGTATACTTATACATATTTCTGTTAGAAGGGTTTGCAATCCCTTTACAGACCTATTACAGGCCCAGAGGTTTCCAGGAGGTTGAGGCTCCCAGATATAAAGAGAGTTGGCACGTGAAAGTAGTAAGGTTGTTAGCCCCACGCACTGGCAGCTTTCCCACCAGGAATTATTCCTGATACTTCTTGCTGTTAGAGGCGGGGTCGACCTCAGGGTCATAGTGCAGCCGGAAGGAATATGTCATTGAAAAATTCCAATAACATCATCAGGAATCAAAACCCACCATGTACCGGTCTGTCGCACAGTGCCTCAACTAACTGCGCCATCATGTGCCCCCACCATTCTGTTACATTGATCACATTTACGTCATTATATATGGTGCATACTACGCAAGCAGTCAGAACGCAAAGACTGCTGTTCGTGGAACACTGGTACCAATCCACAATACTCCATGGCATGACATCCCAGAAGACCCATAATCTTAACATTCCCTACTGTGAATACCTCACATCCCAAAACAAGCCTTGTACTTCCAGTTGCAACACACAGGAAATGTAACACTGTAGTCTGAAGTCTCTGGCCAAAGTTTCTTCAAACTGCATACTCGGATGGTAGACATCACAGTAACTGCTTAATTTCAGAGTGGGTTAACCTCACAGACATTCTGCTGCATCACCCACGTCTCCACCACCCCCCCCACACCCCCCCCCCCCACCCCCCGTTACAAATCTGTGAATTATAAGTTGTTGGCCAGTGAGGGTTCACTGTTTTCCCTGTCCTTCTGCTTCCAAAATTACTAAATATGTTGACAATAAATACATATATGAACTTTTCATTGTTTGTTTTATTGCAAATGTATTACATAAATATTTGTTAAAATTGTTACATATGACTATAGTGTATGTGAGGTGTGAATATCTTGCAGCTTGTTACTGAGAATTCAGTCTTTCTTGTATGTGACACTGTTTCATGTGAGTGTTTCATGATGTTCTGAGGGATTGTAGTCCTTCCAAATCTTCATGATCCACTCACCCAATACCACAGCATCACATACCAGGAGACCTGAATTCCAATTTGGCATGTATGTTAACATATATGATGGAAGTGTAAAATTACTGCATTGCTTCCTTCCAAAATCTGTGCAGAACTTGTCTGTGAAGTGATACCACGTAGGAGCATAGATAACTACCATTCTTTCAAAGCAGCTTACTTTCAAGGCAGAAGAGCAAACCTACCAAAGCACACAGCATCACATCCCCATGGCCACTTTGAGAATTGTGTTGGTGACAAAGGTCATTCACAAAGCGTGTTCCTGATAAGCAGCGAGTGTAATGACAGAATGTATGTGATGTGCATATCCATCCTACATCAGACTGGAAGCTTGCTGTTTCAAACAATTCACACATTCTGTCTTTAGTGCAGGTTGGGCTACAGACCTTCAAACAGAAGTCATGTGTGGCTGTTGCAACCTTTCCCATTCAGGAATCAGGAATTTGTTTCCAGTAAAAATAAAAACTGGGGACAAGAGAAAGTTAGCGAGTGAGGATTTGCTATGTACTATATGGAATATTGGTCAACCAACATTGCTCGACCAGACACAGACAATTCAAAAACATCTAGGCAGAAATGCAACTTTTTAGAATATGCAATAGGTGATGTGACAGGAGTCAACAGTTTCCTCACTGTTCTATTCATAGGCCCAAGGGTAGTTTACGTTGTCCTGCACTGGGCAAACTAAAATTGTCTGTTTGCAGTCAGTTTTAACTTACCACTGTTTAGCTGCCAGCTGCTTGTTTACCAGTGTGTACAAAATGATTGTGCCACAGTGGATGAATAATATTAGCAAATGTATTTGGGTGTGATACAAAACCTGTTACTGGCTCAAAAATATAATTCCAAGTACACCATCAAGTGTTCTATTCCTTTCTTCAGCACCATCATCAAACTGCCAGAGTGCATCCTGTTATGTCACCATACAAAAACCTCATGCCTGCAGCATCATTCAGCTACACATACATCTTGAGTTCTCACTCATTCTGCCTATCATAATTAATTAATGACATCCATCCCTGTGACAGAATAAGGTGTGGACAGGTAGAAATTATGTTGGCAGTAATGAGACTTAAAGAGGACAAACCATGTATTGGTGATGACATGTTCCAAATAGGATCTAAATCTGCAATTCCATACAGTGATTGGCATGTTGGCTTATATACCTTTGTTATAATGACTCCCTGAGGATGTACCTCAGTGCCGAAAAATGTAGGATTTGGTGTCATATGTAGGATGGTACAAAATCAAATAGACTTGTTTGTGAGTGCTCTAATAATCAGTGACATGTACCTGATATTCAGTATGAAACTTATGAATGTAGTAGTAAATCCAAGGCATGTAAAGGGATCAATTTACCTTTCGTTTGCTTTTTAATAAACACATTTCACCAACTCACTTGTCCTGCAAATACAGTAAATATTCAGAATATGTGATTCGCTTACTTACAGTATAGCACAATTATTACTCTTATCATTGTGATTTTCAAAATCATCATCTTCACCACTACACCAATAATATTACAGTCATGTTATTATTTCCTTTCAATATAACTATGACCACAGTTAAATTAATTGTAATTCTGTCTTTCCATCTCTTTTTTTCAAGGCATTGTTATTATTTTAACCATGTTAATATTAATATTAGTGGTTTGTTCTTATAGCTTACAGGTTGGGCGATCAGGGGTTCAATTCCTGGTAAGGCTAAAAGATTTTTGTATTTCTGATGCGTGTCCAGACTGGCGAAGGAGCCAACCTACCTTCCTATTCAGTTATCCATACCAACTGTCATTACAAATTGATCAAATAACTATAAATGGGTCTATTCTGTGGTATAAGGTTTTTCATAGTGCTAGTCACAAACTCTTGATTTTAAAGTTAGAATTATATGGAGTAAAAGGCTCTATATTAAATTGGTTAAAATCTTATTTACATAATAGAAAACAAACAGTTGTATTGTACTTTATCAATTCACTTAATCTTCTATTGGACTGGGAAGTAGTTAGACATGGGGTTCCTCAGAGATCTGTTTTGGGCCCATTACAGTTCAACATGTATATTAACCTTCAGATGCCTAACATCAACTATAATTGACGTACTGCACCACTAACCTCCAAAGATGTATTTTATATATTTATTCAACAAATATAGGTACTGAATACTTTAAACATGATGTACACTCTCTGTTTTTTTTTTTGTCTTCAAAATGCAGTTTGTTTCATAATTCTAACGTATTTGGTTCCTGTATTATTCACATTTTATATACATTGTGCTAAAATTAAAAAAAATAATTCCGGCGCCAAAAGGTTAATGACTTTCCATGCATTATAAACAAAATTTTTTAATACCAGTCTTTTTGCAGATGATACAAATATTATTGTTTCTTCCAGTGATCTTAATGAACTAAATTCTAAAATTAAATTCAGTTCTACATTGTATATCAAAATGGTTTCAAAACAATCAGTTGGTACTGAACTTAAATAAGACGCATATTGTAAAATTTGCTTCTTCTAAGCTCCTGACTTATTCACTGAACAATGCACACAACAGTCGAGCTCTTACTGTTACTGAAAATACCAAATTCTTAGGCATTCATCTGGACTGCAATCTAACTTGGAAATCTCATATAGGTTATTTTAAAAAACTGAGTTTGATTTGCTTCATGTTGAGAAAATTAATACCTGTAGTAAATGTAAAAATGTTTTGTATGGTTTATTTTGCACATTTATATTCACAAATAATTTATGGTATAATTTTATGGGGTTCATCTTCATTAATGAGAAATATTTTCATAATTCAAAGAAGAGCGATTAGGATTATGCTGAGACTGGGTCCAAGGAGTTCTTGTAGAGAGGGTTTCAACAAATTGGATATATTTACAGTTCCTTGTTACTATATTTATGCCTTGATGTTATTTGCTGTTAAAAATCTTAATATTTAACAAACTAACTCCTGTGTTCATGGTATGAATACGTACAAGGCAGCAAAATAAACTGCATATACCCTCAGTAAGACTTTCCTCAGTACAGACAGGCATCTACTGTTCATCTGTTAAAATATTCAGCCAGCTACCACAAAATATGTTAAAATGTTGTAACTACATACCCTTAAGATTTTGTTAAGGGGCTACCTTGTTAAAAATGCCTTTTATTCCATTTAGGAATTTCTATCTGCTGGTTATAACGATGTAGACATAAGAGCATTCTTATTTAACTTGTTTTATTGTGTTGTGATGCGTATGGTTGCTTTTGAACTGTTGTGTGTGTATGATCTTATCTGTGTCATTTGTCATGTTCTTGCTAATTTTGTGTAATTTGTAACTTGATTTGACTTGATTGCATGTTGCAACTTGGCTCTTTTCATGACGAATTCCACATTCATTCCGTCTTGTGCAGATGATGGATCTGTGAATGAATATGTATATGTATGTACGTACAAACACAAAACCGCATGTGCAATCATGTAATCACAAATTGCAATGTCCACACTTGTGCGCTTTCATCTTCCTCTTGCGTTTTCATGTTTCCACACTGCGTTCGTCAAGGGCATGCTTTTGGCACATGTCATGGATGCATGCCTCAACCTGTCCTCACTTGTGCATCAGTAGTTGTTCACCTTGTAACAAGTGTAGATGGTGAATTCAATGGAGGTATCTGATGCTGCTATGTTAGGCGGTATAAGTGCTGTGTTGATAGTTTTAAAAAATGTAAGAAAAACACGCAAAAAATACTGGCGATCGATATGGGTTAAAATTATTTAAAAAGTTGAAATTCCAGAATAATGACGGATTTGGAATTCAATGAAGACGTTCTGTTTAAGAACTTAATGCGTATGTCAAAGATGAACTTTTATACGCTTTTGGGGATTATGAAGCCAAAGATTACAAAACAGAATACTCATTTCAGAAAATCAGTGCCTGCTGAAATTAAATTAGTGATCACACTTAGACATTTGGCCACCGGAGATTCATTTATGTCACTGATGTACTTATTTAAAGTAATGAAGCAATTCATATCATCAATGCTACCAGGGTTTCTAAAAGCTATAATTGAAAGGCTACAAGATTATGTCAAGGCAAGTTTTTTATTTTTTTAACGTTACAAATATTTTTACACAGTAGTAATATGCATTAAGAGGAAACCTGCATACAGTTTTTTATGTATAGATTTACTCTCTATATATTTGGACTTTTTAATTTCCAAGATTTGATGCCATTTTTATTGTCCCATTTCTAAGTCAAGCACATCAAATTTTTCAATAAGTTTTTGTACATTATTATTAATTGTTTGTATTTAAAGTCATTAAATCTTGAACTTCCTTGTAAGTTATATCATGGAGTTGGTTGGTGGATGTATTAGAATAATCAGAATTCACATTTTGACATGATTGCGGGGAAGAGCCAGGAAAGTAAGAGGTTGATGGCATTACTGCTTATGTTAAGGTTGGTGACGGGTTATCTAAAGGAACAGAATTCATTTCGCGCATTTCCATGTCAAAGAGATAGTTCTTAATGTAATTTTTTGCAATTACTTGATTATGTCAATTAAGTTTTCTCAGCTGGGATGCAACCATTTGTCCAAAAATGGAAGATTCATCTATATTCGTCAAATGATCTGCAGCAACTTTAAGGAAATTATATGCATCCTGTTCCCTTTCATCTTCCCAACTTCTCTTTAAGTTTCTTTTTGTTCTTATAGACAGATGAGCAAATGCACGTTCACTCTCTGAAATATGTGTCGACTGAGAAACAGGAACGGTTTCCACATCTTGGGAATCCTGAAACAATAATATTTTACCCAAAATGAGTTGTGATTCAATTACAAAAAAAAATAAAGCAAAATAAAGTGAAAAAGAAATACATTATTAAATGTATTTTAGTAATTAACATACACATGTATTTTAACATATACATTAACGTGTATGTTACGTTAAGCTACACCAAACTATACCAAATACATTCCTTCTTATCTAACAGCATATTTAACATACAGAAAAAAGTTATATCAAATTAAACCTTATCTCTTCATGTACGAATGTAATAATAAAGCAAATAAAATTAAGTGTTTTCTAACTACACAGCATTGTAAAAAACACATGCTATCATTTTATCTAATGTATATGATTCCCTACCTATTTTATTTTTATTTTATTTCTTTATTCACTATAATTTGTTTCATTTTTCAGTTACCTTCAAGTGAAGAGCAATGGAAAGCAATCGCGGATGAGTTTGACAGATGGTATTTTCCACATTGTATTGGTGCACTTGATGGGAAACACGCAGTGATACAACGACCAGAAAATACAGTGGGAGAATTCTATACTTATAAAGGGAACGAAAACATAAAATTGATGGCGATGGTGGACGCGAATTACTGCTTTATTCATGTCAACATGGGTTGCCAAGGACGTACTTCAGCATCACAATTTGTTATCTTTTCGCTCATATGATATTAAACATATATTGCATGATATTTTACATTTTAAATATTTTTTATCTACATTATATCATTCATTATACTGTATTTGTTTTATATTAACTGGAGTGTTGTTATAAATATAGAATTTTGTAACCTCTGTACGTATTTGGAATTGACAAGTTCCATGTATCGGTGGGTTTTACCCACTGTGGATTATATGAACGCAAATAATAATAATAATAATGGTGGTGTATTCAGAAATACTGAGTTTTATAAAAAAAAACTCGAAAATAACGACTTGTCTTTACCTGGCCGGACAATACTAGTTCCGTATACGTTAGTTGCTGATGATGCATTTCCTTTAACAAGACATACGACGAAACCCTACGCAATAGATTTGAATAAAGGACCCCCGAAAAGAGTATCCAATTACAGACTTTCGAGAGCAAGGCGTATTGTGGAAAATGCATTTGGGTTGCTTGCGCCTGTATTCAGAATTTTTCGAAAACCAATAGAAATTAAAGTTGAAAGTACTTAGTTGATACTGTCCTAACTTGTGTGTACCTTCACAACTTTTTCGTTCGCAACCAGATTCGGCTAGATATTATTCCCCTCAGGGATGTTTTGATAACGAGGATGCGAGCACTGGCGAAAGTATTAGAGGATCTTGGACAGAAGTTACTTCGAGTGACAGTGGCATAAGGCCTCTTCGATTACTTCCACGGAATGCATCAATAACGGCGATTAAGATCAGGGATGGGTTCATTTATTACTTTTTGACAGCTGAAGGTTCCATTCCATACCAAAATAACTACTTATAATTGTGCTAACTGTAACTAAACTAACATTAATAAAAATAATGTAAAACATTATGAAACGAATATTAATGAAATTAGAGAGTACTTACGTCATTTTTGTCTTCAAATGTACCTGGATTTTCCGACTCGGTGTTCTTTAGCTTGTCTTGGTGTTATGGAGTCCAAAATGAACATTAGTGATTTGTACGCAAACCAAGGACAGTCGTACCTTCGTCTACACCCGCACCACTTTTTTTTCTGTTAATTTTTGGTGCTTCTTTGTAAAATAAGATCGTTGGCTTTTAATTTTGTTCTTAACTTCTTTAACACTCATTTTATAATTTGTTGCCAAAGCATTCAACGCATCATTTCTTTTAATTTTGTTGGAGTAATCTTTATGATTCACGTCCCACAATGCAGTAAATGATCTGTACTCTTCAATAAATGCTACCGTTTTTGTGTGATCTGAAGACATGTTGCCTATATAAGCACGTAAAAGCTGAAATCAGTGGTGAACATACATCGACACAAATCGTCATCACTTGCGCTACTACATGCGTTACTGTTTTCGACACCGTTCAACATATTTAAGGCATGCGCTATAGCATGCGTCACTTTCGTCAAACGCATGCGACATACCAGTGTGCTAAACGCAAGCAAAAGCGCACGAGTGTGGACATAGCAAATCACGTTTTCGCAAAAGCGTGTTCAATGAAAAACATGGATCATAGCCATAATAGCCATAGCTCTCGCCGATCTATTGTAGCCCTAATGAGGGTTGACGTCACAGTTCATAGTTGACATGTTAGGACATTGCCCATCAAAGTTGGTAATCATGCCTGTTGAATGGCGGTGTATTTTGTTCGGTGTGTCTGTATGCCGTGAAAATTGGTACGTACATAACATAGATTATTTGTGTCGAGTGAGGTTTGTCATTCGGTAAGACCAGACTAGTCGTGTTTGTGCTCGTACTTGTGTGTCACCATAAGTGTGTGCGGTTTCACGGGGTTGACCCAAAGAACGCTAACTACTGAAGCGCGGGACAGGAATGGCTAGGCTCTTTTTCGAAGAGGCTGTACAAGGCGCAATGGAGTTTGAATGTTTCAAGCCACTGAACGGGCTGTCTTTATACTGCTAGCGATAGTTACGATAGCACAGACGATGTGTGTTGGTACACCTTGACTAGAATGATAGTGGACATGTTAGTGCAGGTATCGAGTCCTGTATAAATACGCAAGGTGGTTTACTAGCCAGCCTGGTGTGTGTCCCCCGAACGAAATCAAACTGAGTGTGCTGCTTGTGCTCTGAAATCATATGCTTTCTGCTTGACGTAATATCGTGGCGACTATTAGTTACCCTCGTTTCAAAGAAGCGTAGTGCCTTCATCTTCAGGATGAAGCTCTCTGCAACTTTTTACCAATCCACTGTCATATAACTGCTCAAAAAACTTGAATCTTCAAAACTACCACATATTGCATGAGTTCTGTATACAAAATTCAGTTGTGGTGGAAATTCCAAACTCGTATTGGTGTACTGTTACAGGATTGGATAATGTGCTCCCTTCATGGTTTTCCTGCAGTTCCACCCCTGGGGCATGTTTCCTTGTGTGAAGTGGAAGGGAGAGTGTATTCCATGCCAGCAGAACAGGCCAATGTCCACACTTTTACAACTGCAGTAAGCATAATTTTTATAGGGATTTTTTTTATTATTAATGGGTTTACAGAACACTTTCTGTAACTTTGTATGAAGCAGTTATGCAATATATTTGATTTATTTCTAGAATGTCTATATCCATTGATATTAAATTTGTACCTTCTGTAAAGATTCTACATCTATATATATATACACACAAACACACACACACAACGTATGTATCTACATATTCTATATGAAGTATTTTTTTTACAAACACTGTGACTGAGATTTTGAGGTTATGCCTAACAAACATGTGTTTACAAAATTTGCATTTAATTAATAAGTTTTGAAAAGAGAGATTATGAGTATTATGATGGGAAGCACTGAAGCATCCTGCATTCAGCCCATGCTTGTTACCTTGCAGTTTTCATGCTTTTGGACCATTACAGAGGCCATCAAATATGCATGTTCACAGTTAGCAAAGATGTGCAAGAAGCCAATTAATTTCTTGTGAGACAGGATACACCAACTTATGTATTAGTGGGAATGTTGCTTAAATATCCATGGTATTTTTTTCTGTTGCAGTACCTTCTAATGAGCATCCTTAAATGGTTTTCAGTTGTATACCTCAAATGTAGTATATTAGGAATAATAATGAATATTCAGCCCCCGCCACTCACATTCTGAACACCAGACATGTCTGACAGAATGGAAGATACTGAAAAATTAGTTGAAAATAATAACAATGGTTGGAGAATGGACATACTAGAGAATTTATATGTTTGTCTTGATAAGACCATAACAACAGAATAATTGGGTGAGGAACACATTATACTGTTTGTGTGTGTGTATACTCAAATTAAAAATATCCCAGAACACACATGCACAGTATAATAGTACAGTACAGCAGCATAGCCACCTCTTTTCCACAGGCATAATTACGATACAAACCCCAAATAAGTAATAGCTTTTCACCTGTGTTCAACAAGGTTATGTACAAAACATGATGCACAAGCCAAACCTCTCAGATGGTAATAAATATTTTACAGTCTTTTATTATTCAGCATAACACAGCTCTTTCAAATTAAACAAAAATATTTTTCATTAAGTAGACCATATCAAATAGTTACATGTTTCTCCATATTCGGAAAATATGCATAACTAAGTTAATACATGTTGCCCTTGTTTTACATCTTTTACTTCAATGCCACTTTCCAAATATACACCATATCTTAATTTACGCACTCTCATTTTCGGTTTAACACCCTATAGTTGGCTGCACTCTGTTATGATAAACCCTACCAATTCCATTATTTCTTATGGGAATACCATTTTTTATTTATCGCCACTTTTTTCCGGGACACAACTAGGGCACAAATCAAGGGCTTGGTGTATATTGTTGCAAGTAATGATCTACTATACATTTTGTTTACATTTTTAATATTTGTGCAATTCTTCATTAGGTGGCACCTAATGAAGAATTGCACACATATTAATGGATGATTTATTCAACCAAATTAAAAATTTTGGCCCATATACATATGGCATTATACGTGCTACTTGCATTTTGACGAACATGATTCATTTCTCGATTCATTTTTTTTTTTTGTCTGTTTTCGTATGTCAGTCCTTATATTTTTCTCAGTATTTTCCTTTCCAACATCCTTAAGACTCTTTCCATTTGTCAGGGTCCATGATTTAGCACAATAGGTCACAGTCAGTTGTATAATTTTTTTCATAAAGACACGCTTCTAATGACTGGGTTATATATCTTTTCTTAAGTTAATGGCTTAGTGCATGGTGTCATGCATGACCAGCAATAATTCTTGCTTTGATCTCTGCATCAGCCTCATTGTTACCCAGGAGCGTATATATGTAAAAATTTCTGTGTTTTTGTATTTCTGTCTGTTTCTTTCAATTCTTTTCTGGTGCATTACCATCTTTATTTCTTTAAATGATGATTTTGGTTTTGGATGCATTTTTGGTCAAGCCAATCCACAATGCTACAGTTGTCATATCTTCTGTATTTTCAGCAGCACATTTTGCCACATGTCCAAAAACTGCCACATCATATGCATATAAGAGGTCGTGCCATGTTCTGTTGAATGTTGTTCCTCCTGGTTTTTGTTTTCACATTCCTCATTAACTTTCCCCTTATGCAGATTAAATGAGAGTGTGTATAATTGCCTCAATCCTACAGTGGTTTCAAAATTAGGTGACATCCTTCATTGGCTTTTCATCTTGTTGTTAGTGTTTTCCAGTGTCATCTTAACCAATCTAACTAACTGAGTATTCCACACTCATAAATTTCTATCAACTGATCTCTATTAATACTGTCATGCTTGTTTATAATCTGTATATAGCTAATGAATAGCCACATTGTATTCATAAGAGTTCTCAAATATTTCAGACTGATAATCTGATCATTTGCAGATCAAGCTCTGCAGAAGTCACATTGATGGTCACCCAGAGTATCTTCTTTAGAAGGTTCAAGATAAATTACATTCGGGAGTGAAATTCTTCAGTAATGCATTCTGTCTTGTTCCCATTTTTATATATTGGACATGTGATGGCACTACACTTACCTGGCTTTTGCTGTTTCTTCCACTGTGTCTGCATCAGTACATATACGGATCTTTGTCCGCATCGTCCTGTGTCCACCTTTAATTAACTCTGCTGTTATGGAGTCTTCACCTAGTTTCCCTGTTGTTCTTCATCTTTCATATAACAGCTGATAATTCTTGTATGGAAGGAGCTCTAATGGCATGCTCTTGTTTCTCAGTATATACGCTTCCTACTGATGTAATTCCCTTATCTTGAGGATTAAGCAATTCCTTGAAGCAGTCTGCCCATACTTCAAGTAGCCTTTATCATTTCCTACTATGACTCCATGTTTATTTTAACAAAGAGAGGTTTTGTTGAAAACCCTCCATAATCATTTTTATACTCCCATGCAGTGAACACACATTTTAATTTGTCAGTATTATATTTTATATTTGACTTGGAATGTCTATTACAAATAAAGTACACATCTGCATATTATATAGGTTCACCAAATTTCACTGAAATCTGAAGGAGTCAGGTTGAAAACTGCACTTGTATGTGTTTGAAGTGGAAGGGTGCCCTTTTCTCATCACAGTACATACTTGTATATACTATGTACCTACAAGGTTGAGTCATGCCTGTGCATGCATGCGTGCCCTTAACAAGGCGTTCTCTGGCCTGCAGCACAGGTATCTCAGTGCTGAACTAATGGTAAGCTGGTGGTGTGAGGTACTGCTACAGGCAAGGTGTGGCACAATCTTAACAGACATGGTTCTTGCACTGGTTAGTCAGTTACATGCCAGGGTGAGCAGTATAAATTAAATCTGCAGTGTGCCATAGTTTTTGTGTCACTTGGACCATCACATTATCTACCGACATGATAGTCTGAAAGGATATAATCCCCCAGGCAATTTCCTATTTTATGCCTCAGCCATCTTGTAAGGGAGTTTGTCACATCATAAAGTACCAAATTTAGGACTGTGAAGTCAAAATTTTGCTGCAGATCAAAGACTTCTCTATTCAAGAAGAAGGTTGATTCACATGAAATTTACTTTTTCTTCATATACTGAGTTGTGATAATTAAATAAGGTTAGTTTTCTCAGTTACTCACCTCAACTCCAAAAATGAAAGATTTTGTAGTACATCTTGTCTTTTGTAGAATTAAAAGTCTCTTTTTGCTGGACTTCCTTTGACTGAACTTAATTATGTTTTCAGGTCACATCACATCCTCGTATAGCAATTACCCGGGACATCTTGCACTCAAGCATTTGTCGGGAGGACGCGCGCAGAGTTTTCCTTCCAGTTTATGAAACACTTATCAAGAAAGTGACAAATGTTTGGTGAGTTGCTCAGCATGCAGAGTTTGTGTTCATTGCTAAATATTTCCTTAATATTTTCTGTAATATTATGCTGTCATCTTTTCCTTCTTCAGGCTGACTTTTTCTTACTTCTTTGCTTACTCCTGTCTGATAAGGGAGTCATCATTCCTACAAAATTACCTGGCATTGCTGTTTCCATCATTCAGTGTGGTGGCATGTCATGGTGCAGTTGATTGAGGCACTACAATACAAGCCAGAAGGTCGTGGGTTTGATTCCCGATGGCGTCATTAGAATTTCTCATCTACTTAATCCTTCCGACCGCACCTTGGCCTTGGGGTCGACTCAGCCACCAACAGACATGAGTACCAAGGAATGTTTCCTGGGGGGTAAAGGTGGCCAGTACGTAGGGCTCACAACTTTACCACGTTCGTGTGCCCATTGTCTGGAAATGTGGGAGCCTCTGCCTCCCGGAATCCTCAAGACATACAGGGATTGCTGTACCTTTATCAGTCAGTGTTTCTGTGACATTTACTATGCACATTCTTGATATAAAGTTAGCATGAGGTAGGGCTAAGTACATTTCCTATATTATCCTCTTTCCTAGGTTATGTCAGCTCTGAGATAGTGGCATCTGAATCAGGAGGAAGACTAAAGAACTATGGTAATAAATTAATAGTTCTGTCATATGTATTTTTAGGTGGGAGGTGGACCAACATCAGAAGTTCCATGCTAACAAAGACCTGTGTATTGTTAAACTGGTAACTGAGGGTCAGTGGAATATAAATTTTTTATTTTGTAATAATGGGGCACATTTTGATTACTGAAGATATATCAAACTGGAGCTAATTTTGGAGAGTAATTAAAATGAAGCAGTGTTTTTTTCTCCCCCCTTCCCAAGAGTCATTTCCAGACCATCATTCAGGACCATAATCTAAGTGGTACCATTGTCACTTCCACATCGCAAGATTTTCTCATCAACCATGTTGTTATAACTGAGTACAGGAAACCAATATTTATGTCATTGGTGTGACCTCCAGTGACAAAACAATACCAGGTTTCATGAAAATTGGTCTGGTAGTCCCAAAGTAGAAACTTAGGAACATGGACAATGTGGTGATCTTATGAATGTACATTTTTCTCCATCTTAGAAAAAGATAGTAATTACAACTTTCTACTTTCCCGTTGTTCATCATTTTTCTGTTTTGTAAGGTAGACCCAAAACAGAAAAACAAAATACTTGTTTTGAGATAAAATCATCCATTTTTTTCTGTCCTCAATATGGTTCTCAATCTGCAGGGGAAAAGCCAACTGTGTACATCCCCAGCCATCTGGTGTGCCTGGCGTTAGTTTCATTTTCTGCCTTCTCGGTATTTTCTGATATGCATTCGGACTTGCATATTTCTGTCTTTAATGATTGGCTTTGGTTATATGCTCAGTAATTCTGTTGACCAATCTAGTCTCTCTCTCTCTCTGCGTGCGTGTGTGTGCGCGCGTGTGCGTGTGTGTGCGTGCGTGCGCGTGTGTGCGCGTGCGCGCGTGTGCGCGCGTGTGCGCGTGTGTGTGTGTGTGTGCGCGTGTGTGCGCGTGTGTGTGCGCGTGTGTGTGTGTGTGTGTGTGTGTGTGTGTGTGTGTGTGTGTGTGTGTGTGTGTGTGTGTGTGTGTGTGTGTGTGT
>Ga0131853_10008798_pt1 | contig 18412 bp, 19 predicted proteins | sample TergutLab28metaG_FD_92764 | JGI IMG/M metagenome (GOLD analysis project Ga0131853, IMG submission 92764) | Labiotermes labralis P1 segment gut microbial communities from Petit-Saut dam, French Guiana - Lab288 P1 (version 2) (version 2) | ecosystem: Host-associated > Arthropoda: Insects >... | reverse complement strand
TAATTCCTATTTCTACTGCAGACTGAAGCGGGCCCGGATATGTTTGTGGTGACTGAAGTATCATTCATATTCGCCTACATTCAGCTGAAGAGACGTGTTTGGTCTTGTTATAGATTCGGATGGTTCTTCAGCTCGCGCCAGCCCATGACTTTCAGAGAGCTCATTGCTGCAGTTACGGCCCAAATCGACCTGAAGTCTGTGTTGAAATCTTCAGCCAGTGTGTTGGCCCCGGGTTCGAGCGGTTCATCAGGAGAGTTCATCAGTGCATTTTGTGATGACTGAGGTAGGTGACATACGTACAGTATTTAGTAGAAATTATCCGCATTCTATTAAACCGAAACATATTACAATTTCCATAAACTCGCTGTTGGTACGTGTCAAGGACTTCTTGACTTAAGTCCGCAATCTCATCCCTAGTTTTGTCAGATCCATTTTAATATTATTTCTCCTGTTACTTTTATGTTTTCCATTGTTTTCCACTCATGGGAGGCTAATGTTAAAGTGGATCTTAAACAAATCGGTTGGGAAGACGTGGATTTGATTGGTCTAGATCAAGAAACGGACGGGGGGTTGGTGACCATGTGAAGACGGCAAAGAAGTTTCGGGTCCCATGAGATGCGGGAAATTTCTTGACTTGCTGAGGAACTATTTGCTCTTCAAGAGGTATTCTATGATATGGAGCTGGTTAGTTACCTGTTCCCCTCTCGTCAGCTGTACCAACCAGTTGTATAGAAGCACCTCTTACCTCACCCTCACAACCTGAGACAGGTCCTATTGGTTATTACACTTCTGAGACGTTTCAAACCACAATGTCGAATGCAGTTTTTGTTTCGCCCCGCCCACTGTTCAAATCATTGTTGTTAAATTCAAGACAATGGAAAGTGTGACGTAAGTAGTAAGGGGTGGGGTATGTTCCAGGGGAGGTAACCGTTTCGCCAAGAATAAAATTTCCCCTCCACTTCCCAGGTCACGTGACTCCCTCCCCTCCGGCGCCATAGTTGAATTTTGAAGTGTTGCCAACTCAGAGGAGGGAAAATGTCCCTCCCTCGGGAAATATTTTGTTGTTATATTTGAAAGAAAGAACGGTTGCCAACTGTGAGTAGGGAAAATGAGGGAAAAGGAAGGAAATGTGGAGGGAAGACTTCCCTCCACGGGGAAATATTCCGCCGCTATATTTGAAAGTAAGAATGGTTGCCAAGTTTGAGTAGGGAAAATGAGGTAAATGTAGAGGGAAAATATCCCTCCCCGGGGAAATATTCCCGGGGAGGTAAACTTTTCGCCAAGAATAAAAGTACCCCCACCACTTAGTACTCCCTCCACTTCTCCGATCACGTGACTTCCTCTTCTCCGGCGCCATATTTGAATTTGAAAGTGTTGCCGACTGTGAGTAGGGAAAAAATTTTCCCTCCACCCGTGAAGTAAGAGTGGTCTAAGTCGAAGTTTGTGTAAGAGTGTGATAAAAGGCGGTCATTTTACAATATGGCAAGTAGGGCGTTAGTTTTTTTTCTCGAAAAGAGATGGCTGAATCAGTAGGATTCCTGGACTCATAATTAACTATTCTAGGTTCGAATCCTGCCTCTTTAACCATCTCTTTTTTTTAAAAAAAAAATAAAGACACGCGATTACATAAATTGTAGGATCTTATTAACCGTATTCATGAACAAACATGATTTCTCTTTACACATGGATATGTAAGGACACCAAAAGTACATACACACACGTATATATTTATTGTTTACACAGTTATGGAGTAAAATACATTTTTTTTACATTTTCTTTGTTATTAAAGAAAAACGTACCTTACATTTCGATACTAGTGCATTTAATTGTACCAGTAGAGTCAAGTGAATATTATTATGCAAGGGTTTGCTGTAAATAATGCAGATACACCCTGCTCCTCCCCCACAACACAGTGAGACATTATATTCTAAGGTATATATACATTTATTCTTTACACAGTTATAGAGTAAAATACTTTTTTACATTTTCTATTGTTATGAAAGAAAACTTACCAAAATTACGATACTGGTGCATTTAATTGTACCAGTAGAGGCAAGTAAATATTATTATTATGCAAGGTTTTTATTGTAAATAATGCAGATACACCCTGCTCCCCTCACAACATAGTAAGACATTACATTGAAAAAGTTATAGAATAAGACATTGCTTTTTGAAATTACACTACCACCAGAATATATCATGTGTAACAGGTAGTTTCAGTTTTTATACGTCTGGAATTATTGTTTGTAAGATCAAGTCCAAAACTTCTTCCTCAGAGTAATTTTTTGATCTGAAGAAACATAGGCCATGAATTGTCAAATTTGAACTATTCAAACACCACGACGTCATACTCACATCGCACAAAGTATCCAAGAGAGAAGTTCCCGGGCATTGGCATGTACCATCGTACCGACCCCAACAATACAAGTAATTTCTCAAGTACAGTGGATGTTCCGACACCTGGGTGTCCGTGTAAATACACACCTTTCCAATTCGATCTTCTAAATACAAAGTGCAATCGTAACAACAACTGCATGCATCAGCCAGTTCAAAAGTTTCAAACAAGCGTAGGCACTGATTTGACACATAGAAGTCTATTTCGTACTTCCCAATGTAATTCATATAACAGCCTGTAATGCTGCTCATGTTGCAATACACACGGACCCGAGATAAAAAACACATGTGTACATTGAGCCCAAGCCCTTGCCCTGTAAGCGAACGGAAGTTCAGGCTCTCTAAAATTGAACAACGGGAATTCATCTTGTTTCGAGATGTACAAAAATATATTTTTTTTGTCTCCTGGATTTACAAATTGAACATTCAAAATCCACAAAGCTTAAATGATTGTGTCTTAGGAGTGAAATGTGGCAATCATGTGACGTTCCTTGCTTCATGCACCGAGAATATTTTAGTCGTAAATAGACTGAATGACCCTTGAGATCGTCTGTGCGGAGAGGTTATCTGCAAAGATAAATAAGTTAAAGGCATTACTCATCTATTGCCAACAAATACGATCTGGTCTTTTAGCACATGCCTTTATACACAAGGTTTAGGTATATAGATCTGGAATTAATTTTGGATATATCTTCATCGGATACGACACTAGCGTATCGTTTCGGGAGGAATATCTGTACTAATTGTTCATCGGTGTCCCGTATGGACAGTAGGACTGTAGACCCGAATTTAGTTGCTATTCGTTTGGCACGAACAATGGGGTATGGTCTATTTAGTATTAAGGTGCTGATATTGATGGAAGCGGAGGAAGCGCTGGCAGTGACATCTTCGAATTTCTTTGCCAGATCCATCCTTTATTTTTGCCTGTAAGCGGGAAGAAAAAACAGCCGTATGTAGTGAATACTCATTTAGCAGAAATAAGTTTATGATGTATGTATCAAAAAAAATAATAATAACTACCTCAAGTATCTATGTAGCGTGTCGAGGGAAACGTTAGCACGTGTAGCCTTCAACCCTGAAACAAATAAAGAGAATGATGTCAGCATACGCCAGCAATAAATAGAGGTCGCTCATACACTATAGCAACAGTGTTTTGTGTGTGGACCCCATAGGCAGAACTGTAAGTAATCTGATTATAAATGAGGTAAGTGAGTTTTTATTTAGAGTGTGTATAGTATTAAATAGGTGTGTATTTTCTTGTAGAGAGAGAATAAGAACATGGCTCGCAGATTCGAGATAGTGGACGCAAAGACGAGACAGTACAGGCGGTTCAATGCTGAAGGAAGGCAATTGACCGTGTGTTTAAATCCTCCCACAGACGCTAGTGATGCAGTATCACATTTTCTAGCCAGTGTGAACGATCTCATTGAGAGCGTTTTAACGGATGTGGGCGATTCCGATATGGTAGGGATAACAATTCAAAATCAGATAAATCAAAATGACAAACCGATAGGAACCAGTTTCAGACGGAAACATCAGTTATCGGAGGACGTAATTTGGAGTGTTTTCGACAGAGTTTCACAGTCGAATTCTAGATTCAATGTCTTGGACACGTTAGTAGTAATAGTGCATTCGGTCAAGATGCCTGGTGGGTTTGGTAAACATGCACTCAAGAGTATGGGTAGACCGCTCTCCACAATGGTTCACCTCAAAAAAAGTATCGTGGAGGTGAAAACAGAGGAAAACTGTCTGGCACCTGCCTTGGTAATAGCTATCGCGAAGGTAGAGAACGATCCGAATTATAAGGCGTATATCAATGGTCGGAAGATACGTCACGTTGTTCAAACGTTACTCGATGCGACAGGCATAGATCTGTCTAACGGCGGAGGGATACCCGAATTAATGAGATTTCAGGAACACTTCCTACAGTATAAGATAGTTGTATATCACGGTCTGAGCTGTGTTCGAAGGGCAGATAGACTCCTCTAAGAGACTTAACATATTATATGATGATGTCGAATGCCATTATTACGTGATTGTTAAACTTACAGCTGCCATTGCCAAAAAGTATGTGTGTAAAGGTTGTAATAAGGCGTGTACGAGTGACATCACGCAGTCTGTGACCAGACGTGTAGCGATTGCACGGCCTGTCCGCCGTGCGCATTTGCGGAGGTCCGAATCCCCTGCGACGACTGCCATAGACATTTTAGAAGTCCTACGTGTTTCACGAATCACAAGCATAGTACATCTACTAAGAAATGGGTGTGCAAACGTAAAGGGTGTTGCGAGAAGTGTGGAGGGCAAGTGACGTCCGCAAATCACGAATGTTACAAACGCTTCTATGGCAACTGTAAGGAGAACAAAGATATAGGTCACCTGTGTTACTTAAGACCCCTGAAGGACACTTTACCTCCCGCAAGTGATAAGGTACTGTACGTCTTCTATGATATTGAGACAACCCAAAATACAGAGTACGAGGACGAGTCTAAATTACACGTACCTAATCTCGTCTGCGCGCAGCAATTCTGCTCGCGAAGCGAAGACGTGGAAGACGGAGACTGCGTGCGATGCGGTAGGAGGAAGCACACTTTCCGTCAAGATCCCGTAGGGGAACTGCTTATATACTTAACGGAACCCCGTCCTTGGATCAATACGTTATTTGTCATTGCACATAACGCTGAAGCATTCGACCTTCATTTCATTCTGAATAGGGCGATAGTATTAAAATGGAAACCGGAATTGATTATGAACGGTCAGAAAATTATGTGTATGAGATTGGAACACCTGGTGTTTTTGGATAGCGTGCCCTTCCTTCCTTTCCCTCTGCGTAAGCTGCCCGAGGCGTTTGGTCTGACGGCCTCTAAATCGTGGTACCCACACTTTTTTAATACGGCGGAAAACCTAGACTATATAGGGCCGATAATCGACGTCTCGTATTATGGTGTGAATGAGATGTGTGAGGGGGAGAGGAACGAGTTTCTCGCGTGGTAGGAGAGCCAGAAGTTGTCTATTTACGACAATCGGCAGGCGCTTGAATCGTAGTCTCAGGATGACGTAACAGTCCTAAGACAGGCATGCCGAGTGTTTAGGAGAGAATTCATGCACGTAGGGAACATAGAGGTATTCCTGCTATCAGTAACGATCGCCTCTGCGTGTAATAAGATCCTGCGTAAAAGATTTCTACAACCAGATATTATCGGACACATACCGACCGTGGGATATACGTGTAACAACAAGTACTGTAAGAAGGCCATGATGTGGTTATTGCATATGGAGCAGAAAGACGGGGTAAAAATAATGCACGGGCGCAATGGCAGGGAGTAAAAGGTACCCGAATTACCCCATTTAAATGTGGACGGTTACTGTCCAGAGACCAAAAAATATATGAGTTCAATGGTTGTTTTCATGACGGGCATACGCGTCAGTCGTTCCGTGACGTCACCACCAAGAGTGGCGATACATTAGCAGGACGCTACGAGCGAACGATGTCTCGTCTCGAGCAGATTACACGCGAGGGTTATCAGGTCAAGATCGAATGGGAATGCGAGTTTGATGAGTCGGGTATTGTGAGACATAAACCCGAACTGCACAACCATCCCATAATACGGCACAGTCAGCTGCGTACCCGCGATGTCTTGTACGGTGGTCGAACGGAGACCATGCGTCTACACTTCAGAGCAAATAATAATAATGAAACTATACAATATGTTGAAGTCATGAGCCTTTACCCCTACATATGTAAATACTTTAAGTTCCCAGTAGGTCATCCAGTCATTCACGTAGGCGATGCATGTTGAGACATAGAAGCATGCCTACGTATTGAGGGTCTAATCAAATGTTCTATCGTTCCCTCAGATAAATTATACCATCCCGTCCTTCCTTACAGATGCATTAATAAACTCAAGTTCTGTCTATGTAGAACATGTGTTGACACCTTTATATAAATACTTTCCTCAAAATAAAAGCCGAAGTTAGCGGCTATCCCTCATGGGTTCGAATCCCTGAGGATGAGGAGAGATTCATAGACTCGTTTGTGCAGAATGAAGGCATAAGATTAGACAGGGACTCTATCAAGTTTAACGCTGCCAAACGGGGTACGGCCAAACTGTGTCTCAACTCCATGTGGGGAAAATTGACGGAGAGGAAGATCGTACAAAGATGACGATAATCACAGAACCGAGAGAACTGTATAGTTTTCTGGCCACGCCTGACATCGAGGTGACGAACCTCGTGTTTGCTAGCGATGACGTAGTCTGGCTCTCGTGGAAGCACAGGGCAAAGGAAGACGTGCCAAGTTTGCGCCATACCAATGTAGTAATAGTCGCATACGTCACCGCAGGAGGAAGGATACATCTGTATCGTTATCTGGACAGGCTGCAAGAGAAAGCCATCTATTGTGATACGGACTCTGTGATATATATTCAACCGAAGGATGAACCGTCTCTGATTGAAACGGGGGACAAATTCGGGGATATGACCTCCGAATTGAGCCCCTCTGAGAGCATCTCAGAATTTGTGAGCGGAGGGCCCAAAAATTACGCGTACAAGGTTGTGAATGAAGTCAAAGGAGAAGAAGGAAAAACCAGTATGTAAAGTCCGAGGCATAACTCTAAATTACAACGTTTCGAAATTAGTGAATTTCGAACGCATCAGGGAAATGATTCTGAGGACGACGTAGTAAATGTACATACCGAAAAGAAGATTAAGCGTAAAATGACGGGGGGAAGATTAGTCGCAAGAGTCACGGAACCGGAAGACAAAATTTACAGAAGTTCATTTTTCAAGAGACGGCGGTTAGGTGACAATACATCCGTCCCGTTCGGGTATAAATAGGGGCGACGGCCCCGGAAAAGGTACCTATTATAACCTGCCTATCCATTAGTGATGATCTCAAATTTAAGCATTCGTTCTCGTCCATATTAAATTGTCCTAGTGGTTCTGGCAATTCGACATTTTGTATACGGTTTCTACAGAACCTCGATGCTCTGTGTACTTAACGAGATTTCGACGATGGTGTGATCTGGTGCTACAGTGAGAAGACCGTTGTTCCTTTACCTACGCTACTGCCGAAGAAGAACATTCAATTTAACGAGGGTGTCCCGGCAGACTTCGATATCGCGCGCTGCAGACCGTGCCTCGTGATTCTAGATGATCTATTAAACGACGTTTATTCCAAACAAGTGTGCGACCTGTTCACGAAAGGCAGCCACCAGAGAAACATCAGCGTAATCCTGATCACCCAAAATATTTTTCACCAAGGTCGTTTTTGTAGGGACATTTCTCTAAACGCCAAATATCAGGTCCTATTAAAAAAGTCAGAGGCAAGAGTCAGTTTATGTTCTTAGCGAGGCATGTCTACCCTGAAAGCAGTAATAGTCTGTGCAAGGCGTACCTAGACGCGACTCGAAAACCTCACGGTTATCTACTATTAGATCTATCACACCATACAGATGACCGTCTGCGGTTTCGAACCGAAATATTTCCGACGGAACAGACTAGAGTCTACTCTCCGGTAGACGACGATGAAACGTGTAAAATCGAATTATCACACTCTTCACGTACTCAAGTCAACCCACTCAAAATTGCGTAAGGCCATAATAACTAATTGTAACAAAGAACACGTGAATAGTATAAGCGAATGCATCTTGAAAGTGCTCAACGGAAACGTCAAGCTGTCAGGTTGTAGCACGCGCAACTTACGAAAGTACAAAGCATTACTCCGCAACGTAGCCGACAAGCGCGTGCAAGAAGAAGCTGATTGTTTAACGGGGAGGATTCCTGCTCCCTCTGCTGAGCGCCGTTCTGCCAGCGATCGCTAGCTTAATATTTTCCCGGGAAAAATAATGTTACGTAAAATGTATCTCGTCCCAGCTGAAAAATATTCCCCCCTACTCCTGAGGCCCCAACACAGTCTCTATCTCCTCCTCCTCCTCAACCTCCGCAAAATAAGAAGCAAAAGAAGAAGAAAAAGAAGAAGACAAAAAACAGAAACGGCACCCTTACGAAAAATGGGTTAAATATCGTAAAAAGAGGAGAGGGTTCGATATCAGACGCATGACGCTGATGCAGGCGATCGCAGATTTCTTACAAAAAGTCTTACCCAAACAGCCGTCCCCTACACCTCGTCCTCCTCCGGTCGCGAAAGCATCGCCGTCACTGCCACCTTCGACACGACGTTTAGGTATCAGAACGCAGACTACACCAGAAAAAACTGTCCCCCTACCCTCGACTTCAGTCGAAACATTCGCCTCTACGCCCAAGTTAAGTTTCGGAGAAATCAGTGACGACGATGATGATGATAATGTTTTCGTCGAGGAAGACGCTCAGGCTTTCGGTAGAGAGAATGTAGGCCCCATAGCTAGTCCGTACATAGTGCCGTATCTTTACAATCGACGCTATCTCGACACTCAATACGATCTCAGAAAAGACGGCGACTCGTTTAAGATAGGTGATACCACAGTGCTTGTAGATCCCGATAGCGATATCACAATTAAAGGAAGAGAATTTAAAGCAACGACCGGATTGTGGGAGCTACTGACGCGCAAAAATGTCGATCGAAAAACAATTACGACGGATGATCTGAGAAAATATAAGAAGATATTGGAGCTGACTAACGCTCATTTAACCTCATATCAGCCCGGCGGCGAAATACAGATAACGCGAGGAGCGAAATATCGTGAAATCATTGCCTCCCTGTTTTCACATACCAGGCGCCGAGGTTTGGATAACGCGTTACGTCGCCGGTGGGTACATTAGTAAAAAACTGGCCGCTAGCAGATTGTAATATGATCCTGCTAAACCGACCGCGATTTCGACCTTGAATAAACTTGCTGCGGCAATAAAAACATCAAAGATGAAGAAAAAGAATTTCAAAGCGTGGTTGGAGGAGCAGGATCCTTACACTCTTCACCGTCCGATCCGGAGACGTTTCGCTTGCAACCCTTATTCGGTAAATAACGTAACGAACGTCTGGGAATGCGACCTGGTCTATGTCCAGGCTCTAGCCAAATTTAACGATAAATACAAATATATATTATCCGTCATTGATGTATTTTCCAAATTTCTATATCTGATCCCTCTGAGGTCAAAGACTGGTACAGTCGTCGCGTCAGCATTTCCATCGATATTCAAGGACCAGAAACAACGACGACGTCCCATATGCGTGCGAACAGATAAGGGTAAAGAATTTAAAAAAAAACTTCCAAGAAATGTTAAAACGAGAGGGCATTCAGTTTCAAGTGTGTAAGAATCCCGAAGTTAAATGTTCCGTCGTAGAACGCTCGCATAGAAAGATACGCAATAGACTATACAAATATTGCAAATATAAATATAGCTACAGATATATCGACGTTCTCCCTAAATATGTCAAGGCCTACAATAACACCGTTCATTCGACCACGGGCTTGGCTCCATCTCGAGTGACAGATTCAGACGTCCTCGCGATACGGAAGAGGATGGAGGGCCGAAAAAACATAGCGTTCTTTCGCGAAAGCTAAGTTTCGCGTGGGACAACACGTGCGGATCAGCAAGGAAAAGATGAAGTTTGCATAGCGTGCCGAGCAGAATTTCAGCACGGAGATATTTCGGATCGCGAAGGTGATCGAGAGGCTTCCGCGACCGCTCTACGAACTGAAAGATTTAAACGATACGCCTATAGACGGACAATTCTATCAGGAAGAACTGACACCCGTTCGCGTCACGAGACGTACTGTCTATAAGATAAATAAAATATTAGACAAACGGGTCAGACGCGGCAGTTTAGAGTACCTGGTCCGTTGGAGAGGTTATTCGAAAGACTTTGATTCCTGGATCCCCGCATCTGGCGTGAATGATGTGCGATGATCCGACACACTTTTACGTGACGCTGTTCATTAACGCGTCGACGGATCTATATCCGGATAATACGATCGTCAGATTCACGACAGATTTGACACAGCCAATCGAACTGGGTTCTTCCGACAAGTGCCTGTGGGGGTATGCGAATTCACCTATCCTCCTAACTCTGTGGGTACGATTAAACCCGTGATAATCGTGGGCGGTAATAGAGGCCTGATATATTGCGATCTGATATCGCCACAGTACGTAGGTAAGATCCTGGTCCGCTGTCTGAGAACGTTATTTATCCGTCGATATCTGCTCAACACGTTTTCGATAATGTCTACTATATGCCCGGCGAGAAGCGGACATTTAAAAATATAAGGATAGAGATCTTACAATTGACGGACAGGCCGGTCCCATTCAAGAGTAGCAAGACGCCTTCGATGGTCGTCTTACCTGTTCGACGCGCTTCGGTGGCCTTCGTAATATAAAATAGCCTCGTCATGATCCTTGTCTTACACTTCATAAGTATGGATCACCTAGTGCGGTACTACCTTCGTCAGGCGGGTCGCGGCAATACTGACGGCATAGGACCCATTTACGAAGCTCCACATGTCCTTCAGCGAGGTTACGGTATCGGCAGTTTCTTGACAGGACTAAGGCGTACGGTTAGACCGATCCTTTGGAGTGGTGCCAAAACTCTTACGCACAGGAGGCGATATCTTGTCGGACATGGCCAGATCGACCAGCGAGTGTCCTAGGGATATTGTATCGCGCCACGTTAATGAGACGGCTCAAAATTTAATCGGTAAATTGCTGGGACGCGGTCGCAAACGCAAGGCTAAAGCGGTCAAGCGGAAAAAATAACGGCCCCAAGAAAAAGAAGATTACAAAAAGAGATATCTTATCCTAAGGGACATCATTCTTTATTCGACCGCTGCAGCCGCCGCTATGTCCGTATCTTTGAGTTCCGAGTTCGATATTTTTGCCCCTAAGCCCGTGCAGGCGTACATCGTCGAGACGACCGAGGTCACCAATGAACCTATAGCGTCTGTGGATCAGAGCGATCTAGAATTTCTGATGACTTCCGATAGCGACACGTAGATCGACCTAAACCTAAGACTCTACATCAGAGGTAAACTGACTAAAAATGAAGGCACACATTTGGACAACACCGATTTCACGGCGGTGACTAATAATTTTCTACTTTCGCTCTTCAGTCAGTGTAGCATCGCTCTCAGCGGAGCGACCATAACCCAGGCCACCGAACTCTAAAACTCTCATTCGTTTTTCGAGACCATATTGACATAGGTAGTGACGCTGCAACCTCGCACTTGACAAACGCGTTCTAGTACCTAGATGACGGTGACTTATTGCCCTGTGACCCTACAGCCGCCGATGCGAAAAACAAAGGTTCCATCACGCGATGGGACCGTATCAAGCAGAGCAAAGAGGTCCAACTCTACGGTCGGATTCACAGCGACATCTGTAACGTACCGCGATATCTGATCCCTGGCGTACGACTCCAGATTAGACTCACTAAGGCCAAGTCGAATTTCTACCTGATGAACAAGGCTGATGCGACGACTGTTTTCAAATTTCTCGACTTTCAACTATTGGTGAACCGCTTCAGACCCAGTCTGTCGCTCCTGTTAGCACAAAACACCACTCTTGCCCAAGGCGCTCTCGCGCGGTACAATCTGACCACAGTCGAACTCAAGACTTACACGTTTTCCGGATGCTCGCAATCTCTCTTCATAGACAACGCCGTGTTGGGACCCATCCCAAAACGGCTCCTATTCACCATGGTAAAGAACTCCGAATTTCTCGGCTCCGTGACGACTAACCCGTACAATTTCCGTCACTACGATCTCAGTTCTTTCGCTCTGAACGTGAACGGAAAACATAAACCCACAGAAGGACTATCTCTGGGAATGGATCACGAGAAGACTTCGGTCATGGGATACAGGACCCTCTTCGAAGGGTCGGGTATTCATCTTCGAACTCGGGTCTCCAGATAACTCACGACATGTATATAAGAGGCTTTTTGATGCTACTCTTCGACTTCACACCAGACCGCGGCGCCTCAGAGGGACATACCTCACATCCGGATAATGGCAATATCAGGGTGGAATTGACATTCGCCAAGCCGCTACCCGAACCCATCACGTCATATTTTATCTCGAATACGATAATTCATTTCGTATCGATAACTCACGAACGGTTTCGACAGATTTCTGAAAGGTATGTAGTGGAATATTATCGAACCAGAACACGGTACGGAATATTTCGCCGGAAGGAATAAGTGGGGATTATTTAGATTTTTTGATTGCTACTCGTGTAATTTCACGGTTTGCAGAGGAAGAATTCTTTTACCTCCTAGTGAAGTATTTGATCATAGGTGTCCTTCTTTTAACGCTATATACTGGTACATAGGACCACCAAAATTTATAGAAATAGACAAGTGTGCCTGTTATGTACAATCGTGTAATAATTGTGGTAATATTTTGTGTACTTGTACTCTCGAGTCCGTATCTGGGTGATGTCTATGGTTCGGAGTATCTGACGCATGCAATATTATACCGCCTGAGCTGTTTAGTGAAAATATAAATAGGGAGTGCGTTAATTAGTAGGTAACACTTTTCGACAGAAAAAAATGTACACCACGCAGATATTGTTTACGCTGAAGGACGTGAAATCGTTCTTAGGAGTCTACCCATCAGATATGTTACCGCGTTCCGTCACGCGACTTGGCACAGTCATCATTAATGCCAAGCCACATACAGAGAAGAGTTCACACTGGCTAGCCGTGCAACTCCGCCCCAAATCTTCGAATGCCTACTACTTAGATTCCTATGGCATCGTACCGCTAGTACATGCAATCCAGGCGTTCATTCAACGCAACTACATCACCTGGGACCATTACAGGCATCAGTTGCAGAGCCTAACGAGTAACAATTGCGGGAAATATTGCTGTCTATTCGTCCTATACATGGACCGAGGATTCATCCCAAAACAGTTCGTCGGACTACTACGACGCTTATTTTTTGATCGACGAAGACAGGACCACATACGTGTCCGTCGGTTTCTACCCAACCCGCGACTACCAACCTTTCTTGGAATTTGGATCCGTAAAGAAGAACGGTTCTACCCTCCTCATTCTAGATGATCGGCAGGTCAACAAGATGGCGGAATGTCTGCCAACTTTATGCGAATCCATGTGCGGCAACGAACAGTACGGATGCAAGGAGGGCAACTTCCGAATGATCACGACGGGAAGATACAGGACGACCAGAATATATCTCGACAGGCAGTACATCAGCCTGAAGCTCGGTGACCTACAGTGTCTCTCGCGAATGTTTTACCTCGTTCAAAATCAACTGAACGCATATACTGTTTCTCTGCCGGGCGTTTTGGCATATGTGAATGTAGCGTTAACGTCGATAAATTATGCCGAACCTACTCCTAATGTCAGTACACACATTTCATATACACAGCTATTCGAAGAACTCAAAATGCCACTATAAAGACGTTTTTTCACTACAAAACATGTATCAACTTGCTCTGTACACCACTGTTTCACAATAAATATAATTAATAACCAATACACACGTGTGTCACTTTATATTCTTACGATGTGTGAAACTATCATTCATTTCGAATCGTGAGGTCAACGGAGTACAAACCTAATTCCCCGCTACAACAGGCTACCATTATCTGGGATGGACCACGCTGTTTAGGCTTCAATACCAAAGCTTCGCGATTAAAATCGTATGTGCAGTGGCCTCGCTGTATGAATCCTTTCCCCCGAATCTTTGAGTACTGCTGGTTTCTATTTTACAGGTAAACGTTAATTATTTATGTATCACATTACATTGCTACAATCACTAGCTTCGAATATGCAACACACAAACTTCATTTACAGGTAAGGGGATTGTACAAAATGTTTCCACTGCGGAGGAAGACTAAACAATTGACTTCCCACAGATAACGCGTGGTGGGAACACGCATTCTGGTTTCCGTATTGCGTCAACGTCCGTTGCATTAAGGGAGAAGAATTCATACGCAGCGTTCGAACGTGTTCGCGTTTTCACACTGCACAGTCTCCTTCTCGACACCGGATCGCCGAACACGTGTGTGGAATTTGGAAAGACAACGCCTCTCAACAGCCGCACCAACACCTTCACGATACCTCTTCTTCTTCAATGTAAACGCGACGTGTGTGTGTGATGACCTGTAAAGTGTATTTATCAGATTCGGTGCCATATCTGAGGGGCATTGTTAACACCAAGAAAGGAGACAGTGTGTCCCTACAAATATGTAAAGATAGCTTCTAGTACTACCCATACCATATTCTTTACCTATTTGTCGGGAACACTGCCCCCTTCTAGGTGCTAACAATGCCCTCAGATATTACACCAAATAAAATCCATACACTTAAGTGAAAGACGGTTGGACGTCACCTGAAACTAAAAGACACACACGTGTCACTTTTATATTCTTACGATGTGTGAAACGATCTTTCATTTCAAATCGTGAAATCCATGGAGTAACTATATAACCATATAATCACAATAAATGTTTTTTTTCCTTTTACTTCATGTGAAATTTACTCACCAGTGTCTTATTCAGTCACTCGACGACGGCGTACAGAGCGTGTAGCCTGCTCTCTCTCTCTACAGTAACAGGAAATCCGGATTAGGCTGGCGCCGATGCATACGACCTAAGTGGATCCTCACATTAGTACTCTGTGATTTTGTTTCTTTCTCGCACATATTCCAGGATGATCTCAGGAATGCAGACATGTAACATCGCCTACACTCTCTGCCAATCCTGTGTCTATGGTGCTCAACATATGGCTGAGGAAAACTGTATGACACACGTTTTTTAAAACGTGAATTACCATAAAGAGAATCACCTCAAACACAGGTTTATCTGAGATTGTAGGCGATGTTACCCACCTACATTCACGATGATCATGCTGTAATATATACACAGTCTTTTAAATTCACTCATTGTACAAAGTACTGTTCCACTTACCTCACGTCTCCTATCTTAACAGCTAGTTCCATTCAGTCGCTCTACGACGGTTTAAGGACCGTGTAGCTTGCTCTCTCTCTACAGCAACAGCAAATCCGGATTTGGCAGCTGCCGATGCGTAAGACCTAAGTGGAACCTCACATTAGTCCTATGTGTACTTTTGTTTTCACGCATATATTCCAGGATGATCTCAGGAATGCAGATGTGTAACATCGCCTACATTCTCTGTCAATCCTGTGTCTGAGGAAAACACAGGATTGTCGGAGATTGCAGGCTATGTTACACAACTACATTCGCGATGATCATACACTAATATATACACAGTCTTTTAAATTCAGTCATTGTACAATGTACGGTTCCATTTACCTCACGTCTCCTAGACACACGTCACCTGAAACAATTTGCTGCAATGAAACTACCATCCACCTTACACCCCATTCTTTCAATGTAACATACAGATAACTCTAACTTGAAATTATTTCACATAAGAACATAATGTAACAGTCATAGCAGATGTACTTACCTCCCCCAAGCTAGGCAGTATGCAGACCTGAGATCTTCTTCCTCCAAAGAAGGCTACCGTTCAAATTCAGTAGCCTTTATACCGTATTTTTGCGTCATGCATAAATTGCATCCTACACAAGTGTCGCTAATCCGACTCGGAGCTGTAATCGCTCTTACAGCACAAATTTCTGGACAGTCGCCAATACACATGTATCTCGCTATAAGCTTACTCTTCAATATCTTTTGCGCATGCATATGTATACCCTCTTACACACATGACGAATAATATATTGTAGATAATCCATTTTTACACTAATGTTAAGAGCCTCAGGACATGCTTAACTACCTCTATCTCATCAATGCAACATTGTCCTAGGGACCATTTAAACTTGTATCGCTTACGTTCACATAAAGATCGATCAACTGAATTGAGTTTGCACAATTACTTAAGCGCATGCATACATTACATCATACACATGTGGCAGATGCTGCATGCAATCGTCATTCGCATAACGCTTACGTTGGCGTCTGAACCTGCAGACATCTAACACGAGGAGCTTGCACAATATATCCGCGTTGCAACATGTCCTATGCTTCGGTTAAACATCGAAATCCATTTAACCTTAATTTTCTTACTTATTCAACTCCTGAGTATCAACCTGAACAACCAAACACACTCTTCCGCCCATGTCACCACTGGGGATTCAGCTACGTATTCAACCTTACACTCCTGTCTTGGAGATTACCACCTTGCACGGCGACACACCGGAACAATCACTTACGCCCATATTACCACTGGAAGTAGTCTATTTACGCCACCCTTCCTCCACTTGACATACACGATATGCAATATTATCCCTCTTCGACTTCATTTCTGACATTTGCATATGGTTATTACGATCCTACATTTTTTTTAAAAGCGGCAGGATTCGAACCTAGAATAGTTGAATTATGAGTCCAGGAATCTTACCGATTCAGGCATCTCTTTTTTTTGAGACTTTTTCCCCAAATTTGAGGGCTTATGCCCATTTCTTGACTACCAGACTGCACGGGGAGGGCTACCATCATCCTGATAATGATGACAGCATTTTTCCCCCGTCGAAAACCGATGATTTTTCAATATATTATTTTGCACTTATCACACTCTTACACTAACTTCGACTTAGACCACTATTGCTCCACGGAGGTAGAAAATTTTTTTCCCTACTCACAGTCGGCAACACTTTCAAATTCAAATATGGCGCCTGAGGAGAGGAAGTCACGTGATCGGGGAAGTGGCGGGAGTACTAAGTGGTGGGGGTACTTTTATTCTTGACGAAAAGTTTACCTCCCCTGGAATATTTCCCCGGGGAGGGACATTTTCGTTCTACATTTACCCCATTTTCCCTACTCACAGTTGGCAACCATTTTTACTTTCAAATATAGCGGCGGAATATTTCCCCGAACAGGTGAAATTTTCCCTCTACATTTCCCTAAATTTTCCTACATTTACCTCCTCACAGTTGGCAACCGTTCTTACCTTCAAATATAGCGGCAGAATATTTCCCCGGGGAGGGAAATTTCGGAGGGAAAATTTCCCCGCGGGAGGGAGATTTTCCCTCCGCACAGTTGGCAACACTTTCAAATTCACATATGGCGCTTTAGGGAAGGGGGTCACGTGACCAGGAAAGTGGAGGGGGTAATTTTATTCTTGGCGAAACGGTTACCTCCCCTGGAACATACCTCACCCATTACTACTTTCGTGGATATCTCCAGTTTTTGTGCATTGGTTTGTTCCATAATTTCGCTTTACAGTATACAACTGAAAACCTTTCAGAAGGTCAGTTTACTGGTTTCATAGTCCAATGTTGATATTCAGTCTTATTCAGCCTACACTCAGCTCCAGTGCGAACGATAGACAGAAGGGTGCTGTGTTTTAAAATTATAACTCAGCTGACACATGACATAAAATTCTAGGCAGTTTCGGGGGGATAGCGGGGTGGAGGGGAAGAAATTCTCACACCATAAAATAGCCTTCACCTTTAGGGGACCTACCATGTGCAACTCCATAGCTGTGCAAGATGGAGGTGTGAACAAAGTTCTTCCAAATTCGACACATATTGGCAACCTCGTAAGGGGACGTTAGGACGTGTGGTCGATTTAAATACCTCACTGCGCAACCCATTAAAGGGTCATTCGGCTTCAAATGGTTAATATAGAAGTAAACATAGAAAACCAAGTTCATGGTAATGTGCCTGTCCAGAATTCAGGTCAAATTTTTAGCATAAAGGTGAATTTCTGTATGTATATATTGTACTTATTCCAGTTTGAAGAGTATGTATACTGAAAACATATAATTTAGAAGTAGATTGATTTTCTACTGCGGTTAATTCTACATTACAGAGTGTTAGAACAGTCATAGGTAGGCACAAGTCTTGAAGAAATGGCTGATGAAAATTAGTCACAATAAGTTGTGAATTTTGTTGATACTACTGCTGGAACCCATTATTGACTGTGTTGCAGTTGGCATTGACTGCAGCATCACTATTGCACGGTGGCTATGTGACGGATGTAGATTGCCGGTGGAATGTTATCTCATGCTCTGTGGATTGTCGCACCAGAGAAGAAAGGGGAGAAGTTCCACTGAAGCAGAATAAATTCAGAATACCTAAATCTC
>Ga0131853_10008796_pt1 | contig 18415 bp, 11 predicted proteins | sample TergutLab28metaG_FD_92764 | JGI IMG/M metagenome (GOLD analysis project Ga0131853, IMG submission 92764) | Labiotermes labralis P1 segment gut microbial communities from Petit-Saut dam, French Guiana - Lab288 P1 (version 2) (version 2) | ecosystem: Host-associated > Arthropoda: Insects >... | reverse complement strand
TATTGCACTACAGATCCACTTCGCCCCGTTACTAGTATTGCACTACAGATCCAGTGCGCTCCTTTACTAGTATTGCACTATAGATCCAGAGCGCTCCGTTACTAGTATTGCACTACAGATCCACTTCGCCCCGTTACTAGTATTGCACTACAGATCCAGTGCGCTCCTTTACGAGTATTGCACTATAGATCCAGAGCGCTCCGTTACTAGTATTACACAATAGATCCAGTGTGCTCCGTTACTAGTATTGCACTACAGAAACAGTACGCCCCGTTACCAGTATTGCACTACAGAAACATTGCGCTACCTTTCTAGTATTGCACTATAGATCCAATGCGCCCCGTTACTAGTATTGCACTACAGATCCAGTTCGCTCCGTTACTAGTATTGCACTATAGATTCTGAGCGCTCCGTTACTAGTATTGCACTACAGATCCTGTGCGCTCCGTTGCCAGTATTGCACTACAGATCCAGTGTGCTCCGTTATTAGTATTGCACTATAGATCCAGTGTGCTCCGTTACTAGTATTGCACTACAGAAACAGTGCGCCCCATTACTAGTATTGCACTACAGAAACAGTGCGCTAACTTACTAGTATTGCACTACAAATTCAGTGCGCTCCATTACTATTATTGCACTACAGATCCAGTGCGATCGTTTACTAGTGTTGCACTACAGATCTAGTTTGCTACGTTACTAGAATTGCACTACAGATCCGGTTCGTTCCGTTATTGTTTTACACTACAAATCCATTGCGATCCTTTACTTGTGTTGCACTACAGGTCTAGTGCGCTACGTTACTAGAATTGCACTACAGATCCACTTCGCCCCGTTACTAGTATTGCACTACAGATCCAGTTCGATCCGTTACTACTATTCCACTACAGATCCAGTGCGCTCCGTCACTAGTATTGCACTACAGATCCAATGCGCTCCTGTACTGGTATTGCACTACAGATCCAGTGTGCTCCGTTATTAGTATTGCACTACAGAACCAGTGCGCTACACTCCTAGTATTGCACTACAGATCAAGTGCGCTCCGTGACTAGTATTGCACTACAGATCCAGCGCGCTCCGTTACTATTATTTCAAAAGTTTTTCAGAACGTATGTATTTAATGGAACATCTGTCTATCATCCATAAACAAACCTGAACATTGCTGGACAGTATGCTTTTCAAAATTTTGTACACATTTGAAATTTTGTTACTATGTGGACCCCCTAAAACAGGAAAGATGCAAACTCTTCTTATAGTTAACTCCTCAAACCACAGTGGTAGCTAAATGTACCATCTGCTTTGACATTCGGAAAGTCTACACTTTGGCCACACAATACATTAAAACATTCTGTATGAATCTTATAATCAATAGCAGTTCCATCCCCAAATATCATTGACACATTAATCTGTGTAATGGACATGGAGTGTTTCTGGGAGGTAGAAAGTAAACACTTACATATTATTTAGACGATTTTCAGGTTCCATGGGGTAAATTTTTGCACAGGTTTGGTGATGCAGATCTTGCTTTCATTTTCGGTGAGGCGGAATATGCTGGCGATCTGCGACCGCTGCGTCGGCAGTGACACAATTCCGACAATTCATGGGCTGCGCAGCATCAGCATGGCATGGGTGATCCTGGGGCACACGTGCATTGTTGCTTTCAAGTACTCAGGTTAGTAATAATAACACAAATTGAAGACTCAATGCTCCAAACATCTTACAGTGTTACATCCTAAACATGAGGTATGCGCAGTAAGTAATTTGACGTTCAGGTGACCGTGCATGATGATAAATTCTTATGATAAAACCAACTAGATGCACTAATTTATCAAATTTTTTTGCATAAAATTCTATGAAGCTCCGTTCTGATCCTGCTCGCAAGCTGTCAGCAAATCTGTATGACATATACCATTGCTGTGTGTAGGGTGCAAAACTCCTGATGATGGACAGGGGAACTGTCCGAAACATGTAGAGTTTTATTCCAAAAATAAATTTGAGAAGTTAGTGCATCTAGTTGGTTTTAATACAAGAATTCAATAAGTAAGTTTCCCACAATCATATGCATCAATGAGAATTCATTACAAATTCAAAAATGTCTCACTTAGTCCACTGATATATCACTATTCTTGCACACAGTCACAAGCACAATGAAGCACTTGTCCCTTCTTGGCACAATCCACAATAATGTAGAAGTGGATATGGCTGTTTGTGGATGGTTGTGAATGCAAGACGCCAATTTATACCACGAGCACAATTTGTAGACTTTTGACATGATGGAGCACATTAATCAGTATGCTCAGGAATTGTGTTAAAAATGATGTTATTTCAGTGGCATAAGTAAACTAATTTAACATTGTGATGACTTCTTGTTTAATTTTCATCAACCAGGGAACCTTACTTATTGAACATTCTTCACAAATTGTCTACAAATTTCTTGAATTTCAGCATTTCCCTCGAACATTGTGATAAATTTGCCCAAATATTCAAACTTACAGATATGATTATATGTACAGGTAATTCAATCACACACAGGGGTTTGTGTTTCTGTTTTACTGTGGTGCCAAAGAAGACAAAATTCTGTTTTCTAAACAACTGTGAATTATTCACAACACACGACTATACTTTACAATGCTACCAAAATTACATAAATCATAGTCACTTATCAATTCAGACTACATATTAGCCAGCTTATAGACTTGATCACTGGGTGGTGTAAAATTAATTTTGTAGTGAGAATGTAAAATGAAACTGAAAGGAATTCATTGGAATAATGAAACTGCTTAAAGAGAAGGTAATTGCAGCTGACTGCATCTAAGATGCTAGGGTCTTCTTAGGCTGAGGAGAGAAAGGTTTCTGATTTTATGTTGACACCTGTCACAAGGTCTATTTAATGTTGACACTTGTCACAAGGTCCATTTAATGTTGAACCTGTCACAAGGTCCATTTAATGTTAACACCTGTCACAAGGTATGTTTAATGTTGACACCTGTCACATGGTCCATTTAATGATGACACCTGTCACAAGGTCCATTTAATGTTGACACCTGTCACAAGGTCCATTTGTTGCCCATAATAAGGTTAATTTCCTGGCCAGTATCATAATACATGGTAGATAAAACTTTAAGGAATGAATAATACTTAAGATAAGAAGAAAAATTTGCTCATGTAATTAGAAACAAGGACTGCAATCACATCCACACATACACTGTAATGCAACACTTCCACAGTAATTTAAAAGTTGTGGCTGCCGTACACATTGGTAAAAGCACACAGCAAAATTCATATCTCTGTGTTATCTGTCATGTCTGCAGTTGGACACAGATGGTGTCATTCACATTGGTGCCGAAGTTTCTGACAGACAGATGAACAATACTTATGACAAAACATGTGATTACAGACAACATGGAGTATCGGACTGTTGTGGAAAAGGAATTCCTGTTCCAGACAATAAACAATGGAGCTTTCTCTGTAGATACTTTCTTCTTCATCAGGTGGGTAACCAGTTGCATCAGCATCTATATCTATATCTGTACCTATATCTTTATCTGTACCTATATCTATATCTGTACCTATATCTATATACATATCTGTATCTATATCTGTACCTATATCTATATCTGTACCTATATCTATATCTATATGATTCAAGCTGTTGTCACCTTCCATTACTTTTCCAAGGTCTTGTTTCAAGTGTTGTGGAGAACTACAAGTCCCAGGTCAAGTTCTGAAAAAGAAAATTAATCTTCATTAATGTCTAATCAATTCACCATCCCTGTCCTGTCATTTCATACAGTAATAATATACTCTGTAGTTACCATCACAGTGGTATGTGTGAAACAGCAAGTCTACAGGGGTACCAGGGATGTGAATTCATAATTTTGGTAATAAATCTGAAAGAAAAAGAGCACCTTTAGACCAAGGAACACGTTGAGGACAGCACTGAAATGGATTTTAAAGAAATATAATGGAAGATGTGGGATGAATTCATTTGGCTGTTGGTAGGTCCAAGCAGCACACTGTTGTGAATACAGTAATTTGGGGAATTCCTTGACTAGCTGAGCAACTGCAAACTTCTGAAAAAGGAATATGTACCAAGAAGTTTGTTCATTAGACTGTGATGCCCCAACTAGTTTCACTACCCAGTGTCCATGGTTTATTTAATGACAATATCAGTAGCTCAGATGCACTCAGTACTATGGCAGTTGGTAAATAAAGATTTCCACAGATGTGACAGTGACCTCCCTTGAGGAACTGCCACTGCAGAGCAACAGAACACTTGTACAGATAACTGATCAAAGGGCTGCAATTTTAACATGAACTTTAATAAAATAGCAAGTGTCGCTCACTGCACTGGCATGTCTAGTGTCCAGCTGTGTCACAGACAGGTAACACACAAACATCTGACAAGAAATGAAAATGAGTCTAATTTCATGCAAAACTTGACAAAGGAAATATTTCAGTTTTGCGTAATGTTGAGTACTCATACTGTGGTCTGCCAGACTGTGACAGTGTGTCTACCACAACACCATGCCTCCATCTTCTGGGTCGAAATTATATTCATCATTGCTATTGGCCCAGACTGCACTCTGTCTTCTCCTCCCCTACCATGAATATTAGCAATTGCCTTCCTATAAAACTGACAGTTTCCTCAACTTAAGCATTTCTACCTTGGAGAATGAAGCAATGTAACAACCTACAAGGCTAACACTTGCAGTGTCCAGAAGGCAACAACCAGGAAAAGTACAGTTCTATAAAGTGACATTTGTACACATATTATGCTCATAATATGTTGGGAGACAAGAGAAGACAAGGCAAAAAGTTAGGGAAATCAAAGCCAAAAACTGGGAAATGTGGAAAGTCCATTAGCACGGAGAACCTAGTGGTGTAGAGTGCTGAAGATAAAGGGAAATTTGCCCCTTCCACTCCCCTTAGCAGTGTGAATATTAAAAAAAAAAATGCAACACTCGAGAACCTGCACTACAAACATCGAATGCTGCAGTAATGTGAAGACAACGTGCCAGCAGCTGTCCTAACATCAGCGGTAGCTAGGTCTACCTGACAGAAGTTAGAACATTCTACAACTGTGCTGAGACCAAGACCCACACACCGTCTCAATGACAGCACTAGAGGCTGTGTTCTCATACACCTTTTGTTCTGTATAAACCAGCTCAAAATGCTAGTCACTGTCAAATACCATCATATGCTGATCACCACCAGCATTTGTGCACACAGAATGGCTACAGGAATGGAGAAGAATACAGGCAACTAAGCTGTAATAGGAAATGTAATAGCTCAAGGAAGACAAGGAAGGGGTTGATCCATCACACTTATTGTCAAAATCTCAATCTCTAGGCATGAATTATAACAGTATTTTTCTTTTTAAGTATGTGTGTCATTTAGTCATTCTGTACATTGCTATGTTTCTGTAACATTGATGATAGATGTATATAAAACACTGGTAAAATGATACTGACAGAGGAAACTGAAGTACTCAGAGGAAAAACCTGTCTCTGTTCACCTTTGTCCACCACAAATCCTATATGGACTGGCTTGGAACTGAACATGGGCCCTCTCAGTGACGGGCCGCAACTAACTGCTGGAGCCATGACATGGTCATTTAACAATAATATTAGGTGGAAGAGGATTTCTGATAAAGTGAATAAGATAGAGCCATGTGAATCCGCATGTTCTACCTCCATCATGATTCTTACATTGCAGTGGGCTCTTGGTGTCATTCCTGTACTTCCGCACAGTGACCAAGTTTGACATGACGCAGGTGACGGGCACCACTGGCTTCCGGCACGGCGTGATACAGTACTTGGGGCTGATGAGTTACCGCTATGGCAGGTAGGAAGGCATTCGTGGGCATGCAACCGAAGTTCCATGCATTCTGGAACTTGACATTATATGCAGATCGCTTGTGATATTCACACTGTCAGCAATTATATCCCTGGAAACAGCAAGCACAGTGTTGTATAGGTGAACTGTTCTGTGCAGGAGAACAGCGGCATCACTATACATCTAGCCCAGCTATCCATCACACTACTCAGAGACATTTCTATATTAAAAACAACAGCTGTCAAACAGATACTGCTGTCTGCTTGCTAGCAAGCAGACAGCTGTATGTACAGTCTTGAACTCCTGATGATGGACGGAAAGACCGTCCGAAACATGTAGAGTGTCATTCCAAAATAAAATAAATTTGATACATTGGTGCATCTGGTTGGTTTTACTATAGCAATAATATTACGATGCACGGCCCTATGAACATCAAATTACTTAGAGATATGTTATATTTTTTTACATTTTGAGGACTGTGCATCGTGCAATATATAGAACACGTGTGCAAGACCAACAAGATGCACGCTTTATTGCCTTTATTTGTTTCAATTATACTGTCCTCTACATGTTTCGAACAAACAAGTTCATCATCAGGAGGTCACTTCTGTAAACACAGCATATAGCATTTTCCATGCATGTCTATGATGTCTAGTCACTAACACATTCCAATCATGACGTGTTTGTTCAAAACATGTAAAGGACAGTATAAATGAAACAAATAAAGGAAATAAAGTGTGTGTCTTGTTGGTCTTTCTCACAATTATGTCACACTTTGTTTATGAAATAGATACAGATACTGTGCCACAGCAGGCATTTACTGTTTTCAGTGACATATATATATATAACAGTCCAAATGGTAAGATTTACTGTCTTCTGGGATGTGACACTCAACAATTCAGAGAAACATGGTCATTCCATTTTCTCCTCTGAAGCATCACATCCCAGAAGAATATCACTGTAATTCAGAAACAAACTGCCTCCAGCCATTCTCACTCAACCCACAATTAACAAAACATGCCTTCACTTGGCTTTCCTCTGTCTGTGATCCTTATAAGGACCCTCTTGTAGCTTCAGTTTCATGCTGGGTCCTTCAGGATCCAGGTCCTTAAATCGTTGCTTCTTTCAGATCCCACTGACTTACTTGGGGTCCCTTTCATCTTCCACATCCCTGTATGGGATTGGTCAGTCCCCCAGTTGCAAAATTTGAGGTTCTCATGTCAGTGTTTGTGAAGATTCAAGTCATTTGGGATATGAAAATGAGTCATTAGGTGAGTACTTTCTGACCTTAACAAAAGGATTATCATCTTCAGGGTGAAAGAGTCCAAGATGAAAGGCACCAGAAGCCTTCAAAACGACAGGAATTTCTCCACAGTATGGTGGCACATCCCATAAGACAGCAACACCAGTACAAGAGCCTAAAATTTGGAATCCCATTCAGCTGTCTACATGCTGCATGGCACATCTCAGAGTCCAGCACTGTACTTGGTCTACATGTTGCAGGCTTACTGCACCGTATCTGTTTGTGCTTGGTGTCGTGGAGGTGACAATGAAGTGGTTCTACTACAACTCAGTATTCGAGCCACCCACCGACGATCACATTAACTGCCCCAACTACTGGTGGAGAAATGCCATGTACATAAACACCCTGTTCCCCGTTCAGGACATGGTGAGTTACATTTGTATATGGCATGAAACTGTTCATATGTACCATGCATGCTTTTATACTGTATGTAACATATCATCTCAATACACCAGAGGTCTGTTTGACTGAGTCACAACAGACTGCGCATTTATTTTGTTGTGGTTAAAAGGAATAACTCTGTTACCAACATATCTAGTATGGAATACAACTGCCTTATCTCCAAAGTTATGTTCCAGTAGGCTGCAGAAAGAAGTCTGTTGTTAGTCCTGACACATGTGAGCCCATGGCAACTCCCTGTTGAGGTTTATCAGAATTTATTGTACTAAAAATAATTTTCAGTACCAGTGAATGTAGATGATATTGTATTAATTATCATGGTATGTGCTTTAACAAACAACTCAAATGATACGTCCTCAAACAAGAAGCACAATTAATGAGTAACGAACTAGAATGGATGCGGAAATTAGCAGCTGTGGCTCAGGTTCAGGTACTATTCTGGTGTTTGAATACAAAGACATAGGAAAACACCACAACACATCAGATGGCTAGTGTCCCACTCAAGATTCGAACTGGCCACCTTCTGAATATAAGTCTGAATGGTTACCACTTGAGGTGACTTCGTATATATCACAGGGAATTGTCTGCAGCTCTTCAGCAACACGCTGCATTTGTAAAATTTGGACACTGACAGCTTTCAGTAATTGAGGTACAAGATATAGAAAGACATGCATGAAGCTTCTCAGTTATGGAATAACAATGTTTCATTTGGATTCTGTTGCAGTGCATGTTGTGGAGCTGGTACTTGGCAGATGACACGCAGTTCTATGTGCTAGGCTGCTTGCTTCTCATTCTAGCTGTCAGGTCAGTGCTGGACAATTATGTCACAGGAAGTGTCAGTGTAGCAATGGCAAAGTACAGGACACTTGCCAAATTGTGTCACTAGGGTTATAGCTCCTGATGTTTCGAAGCATCAAAGAGCCTTCATCTTGTTATCATGTGACAATGAAGAAGATGGTGTAGCAATTCTGAAACTATGATGCCCATGACAAACTGTAGCATCACCCTCCCACCATGAAGGCCTGGAATCACACCCAGGCCAGTCTGTGTGGCAGGTACTGTGGACAAAGTAGCACAGGGGTAGGTTTCTGAGTACTTCGGTTCTCCCCCATCAGTACAATTGCAACAACATTCCATACTCATTCATTTGTCTATCAGATGCCACATAATCCCAGCAATTGACAGCATCAGTACAGAACACACATCAAAGAACAACGTAACCTCCCATAAGAATTGAGTCTTCAGCAACTGACTGCAATAATCCCATATTTCACACGCAAGACACTTCTTCTTGTGTTTCAGTTATTTCCGCATCACAGCCGTGCTCACCGTCATCTTTCTCATCAGCAGCTGGATCACCACCGCATTCATTGCATACAGCAACAAGCACAACCCAAGGTATGACATGCGCGTACTGTGTACTGACATTAACCAAATGACTGCCTCCTGCTCCATAATGTCCAAATGTCTTTATGCCAGAACACATCCACTAGTTGCATGCAGGATCTGTGAGAATGTGCCTACTATGACAACAGTCATCAGCATCTATGAGAAGTGTCTCAACACAGCAGCATGAGACAAAATGCATAAATAGTCACAACAGAAACGTGTTAATTATTGCAGAAATGGAAAAGATAGTAGTACTGAAGTTAATAATAATAATAATAATACAAATCTACAGAAGATCATATTAATGAGCACTGCACACATCATTCGTAAAGTGCTGGGGTAAATCACTTTGACCTCTTGTTGAGATACAGACTTACCAGAGGACCGCCACCTGAAAACTAACAGGTGAAAATAAAATTATACTAATAACAATAATCATCGTCATCACCACCACCACAACCATAAATATCAGCAGGGTATAAGCTAATACATTACCCATTTCATCTTCGTGGATATTGGTCTCTCCAGCTTCTCATCAGTCAACCAATTTTGTTCTACTGCTTGGAAACGTTCATACACTAACTTGGAAACTCACAAATGGTTCATTCTTAATGTATGCTGTGCCAACTTGGTTTTATAATCCACAACAAACTGTGTATATTCGGTTCTTAACTTGCTTCTTGATTTCCTCTTTGGTCATGTACTGCAAATTCGGCAACTGGCCTCAGCAGTTTCATCTCTGCTGCCTCAATTCTCCTTCCATGATGTTTCAGTGAAGTCCACTTTTCACACCCAGATAGCAGCACTGGTATTGCCATTATCTTACATAATTTCAGCAGTGTTCTGTATTGGAGGTAAGGCGGCTGGGGCATGAAATTAACCACTCACATTGAACTAGTGCCAAAAAGAAGTGGCACCATACATTTATGCCTCCTATTTGCCTCCATGACATGGACAGGGAAGACCTGACCTTCATTTTCATATGTTATTTATATATCTCAAGTAATTATATTCTTTTAATTTATATATATGACATCCCATTGTGATTAATAACTTACAAGGTAAACAAATTGTTTATAGTTGCTGTCAAACACAACAGTATTTGACGTTCAGGTGACCGTGCATCATGATAAATTCTTATAATAAAACCAATGAGATGCACTAATTTCTGAAATTTATTTTTGGAATAAAACTCAACATGTTTCGGACAGTTCTTCTGTCCATTGTCAGGAGTTTTTCACTGTACATTCAGCAATACGTGCAGGTTTGCTCACAAGCTATCAGCAAACCTGTATGTATTGCTGTGTGTACAGTGAAAAACTCCTGAAGATGGACAGAGGAACTGTCCAAAACATGCAGAGCTTTATTCCAAAAATAAATTTGAGAAATCAGTACATCTAGGTTTTATTATAAGAATATAACAATAGTAATAACTAAATGCACTATTGTTGTGTTTGAAGGCAACTAAAACCATTTTTTTTTTACGTTTTGCTGACCGTGCTGCATCTCAATATATTTATCTCAGTAATTAACCAACTTGATGCACAAAATTTTTGTTTTACAATAAGTTTATTTCATTCCTCTACATGTTTCGAGCACATGTGCTTATCATCAGGAGGTCAAAATTGCATTACACAGCCTCTGGTATGATGAGCACGTGCTCGAAACACATAGAGGCATGAAATTAAACTTATTGTGAAACAAATTTTGTGCATCAAGTTGGTTAATTACTGAAATAAAACCAGTTTATTTACCTTGTAAATTCCTTTATTTGCTCAGTCACTCCGCTGTCAATAATTACTTGTCCTATAGTGTGCTCACTTCCTGTAAATGCCCATAAAATACCCAGCAGCACAAATATCACACTACATAGACACTATTTTTCTTGTGTATTATGAAAAACATATTAAAATGAATTTAAAATAAAAGTTATTTATAACAATGAGCTCTTACTATTTGCTAGCTGATTGCAAGATGCACATTTTTAATAAACTGAGGGTTGCTCAGCTGATGAGAAATCTCCCTCCCATTTATGGTGCAAAACTGTTCATTACTGTATGACATCCAAGGTACAGATAACAATGCATATTAATACAACTGTCTCACAAGACACTACTTTGTGTCACCTGGGAGACAGACTCAGGCAGTTGGTCACTGTTGGTCGGAGACCAGTCCACATGGGATTGCTGGTGGATAAAGTGATGTTGAAACAGGTTTCTGTCCATTACTTCCGTTTTCCCCGTCAGTATTGGTCCACCAACGCTCCACGCTCTTCATTCATCTGCTACTGAGACCATGTAACCTTAGCAAATGATGTCACTATATGACATACTTAACGGGCAAAGTTCAGAAGAGTTCAGTTTGAGCTTTGTGTTAATTAGAGACAGCGCCATGCTGATACGAACCAAAATTAAACTAAAGTTCCCTCGTAGTTTACTGAGTAGTGTTGGAGATTATACAAACATAAACCTCTCTACTTAGCAATTATATTACACACTTTGTGCAGTAACAACAAAACATGTACCATAAGCTTGAAAGGAGATAACAAGGGTGTTGGAACATACAGGCACAGTAGTCAAATGAAGCACTTGTTGATGGCAGCTGCTCAACTCTGACCACCTATCTGATGTTCATGTTGCAGCATGGATGACCCACTGGCCCTGTTTGACAAGATCTATGACAAGCCATGGACTCGCCTTGGGCCATATCTTGTGGGCATGACAGTAGGATGGATCCTGTACAAGATGGACTGTAAGATCAAGATGAGCAAGGTGAGTCACGTGCATCTTCTGAATTCCTTGGCAACATTTTATAAACTTTCACAGTAAACACTGAGACAGAACTAAAGTCTCACTATATTAATACACCAACCCATCAGCCATATATCTCACAATCTTAGCTATTACACTAACCACCTAACACACTATATGTCCAACACAACATTTTATTCATCACGGTAAATAACACCTAATTATGAAGTAAAAAAAAAAAAGATACAACCTGAATACCAGCATTGAAAAAAATCACATGCAACAACCAATATTAAATCATTTCCATGGATTTATAAAGCCGGATTAATCCAAAATGTGTATTGTCACATTCTGTCTCCTTAACACACACTTCAGTGACATCCTACCAAATCAATGCAAACACCGTACTTTACAGCAAGGTGATGCGCCCAAAATCGAATGGTTAAATATGAGACGCCCTAAAGATGGCACTGTCGTGCGCCAAAACACATGACAGAATGTAATGTAATGTGCACTAAATGTAGGTTTAGACGAAGACAATCAACATGTCAATAGTTCACTTCTAAAGAAGTTTCTCTATTAAAACTCTGTGCTCTTCTACTGTCTGCCAATCCAATTTCACATGTAGCCCACTGCAACACAGACTCAACCCTGGCTTTGTATGATGTGTTCAAACCTATCTCAGACAAACTGCCAGAAACAGAATTTTCTAAGTATCTCTGGTGAAGTAAACTTCCAGCCTGCATGTCTGAGTTACTCCTATCAACACTGAATGCCCTAGAACCACACACATTTTTTCTCCAATCGTGTCTTGTCAATGCCCATAATGCTACTTGTACTTGTGGTACAGGTCACTGTAGTGATTGGCTGGACGCTGTGTATCGGGTGCCTGGCAGCACTAGTGTATGGACTGTACAACACACAGCTGGACCGCCTTTCCGCGGCCATCTACTCTTCACTCAGCCACACTGTCTGGGCCCTTGCACTGTCCTGGATCATAATTGCATGTTCCACAGGATATGGAGGTCAGTCCTGCAGATGCACAATGCAACATATACAGCTGTCAGAATATGTTGAACACCAACAGCAATGGTCTTTGCTCTTCTGAGATGTGATGGAGTATCAATTAGTAGTTTGATACTGACATTTTGGGACAGCCTGTGGGTCTAATTTTCAAGAGTCACACAATCCAATGGACTACGAACCTATACCAAGTAACTTCTTGCTTCTACCACTATATTCTGCTCCAGTTCTCTGTGGTCAATGTCGACCAGCCCAAAGCACTAGTTGCTAGAACTTAATCATTAACAACATTGCCAAAAAATTATCACATTGCTGTAGGGCAATATGGGGAGCAATAGCAGCTGAAGAAGGCAAATCCATGGGACTTCTTTCCACAGTCTCTACTTCCATAAATATTAAACCAATGTTAACATTGCAGGTTATGTGAATAAGCTTCTGTCAGCATCATTCCTGTATCCATTCAGCAGGGTGACGTACTGCGCCTACCTCGTGCATCCTATTATGATAAGAATCGTGGCCATGAGATTGGACAGCCCCATGCATCTGAGTCTGGAGATTATGGTATGTACATAACTTTTTATTTTACCCAAACAGAACTTGATTAGCTGTATCACTGACAAGGAATATAACTTTCTTGCCGTTAAGATAAAGTGAATGCATAATTCTAATTGAGGTTCTCATAGCAGCGTTGCTGAAGATCCAAGTCTTCTGGGATGTGATGCTGTGTTATTTGGTGTGGGGTGAGTAGCTCCAAGTGTCTGGACAGACCATTTGCCCCTGAAGCTGAAGGCACTATGATCCTCCGCAGCATCACGAAACGCTTTCCCAACACAGCAGATCACATCCTGAAAGGGTTCCTCCTTCATATTTTAATTATCTTAGGTCGAGATGCTGGCGAAGCTGTGTACGTTATTGCATTGGGAAGGTGAGGTGTTATCACTGCCCTTTGCCAGTGGCCATCATGTAGCTGAACTATTTAGAGCCTGAAGGTTCACAGTCAAGTTTTATGAACCCACTATGGGTCCCCGTACTCAGCCAGTTCAATCCAATTGATGTCAGTGATGGGAGTAGACATGTCCTAGGCATAACAAGAACAACTGTACGCTCATGAACTAGAAGACTACGTGCCACAAACTGCAAAAGGTTCAGCCAGCAATTCCAATTAGTTCTGCACAAGCAGTGAACACAGCTCATGGTGTACACAGTACACACAGTCATGGTGTCCACACAGGGCAATCTTCTCTTAGTTTGTAAAGAACACTTAGAAGGATATTAGAATTCACTGTCATAACATAGGTACTAGTATTGATTCAACTGTGACCAACTCAGGTGCACTGCAACAAAAACAAACTGGGCATGGAGAAGAAGGCTGCAACCACACAAAGGTTAAGTATCAACCCAACTTGGGGATGGGGGGGGGGGGAAATTACATCACAATTTTAAAAGGAGAAGACCAATGCTGGGCACCATCTGTTTTGTCACTTTCAGGCAATCATCTTCTTCGGACAAGTCGTGGCGTCATATTTCCTATCATTTATCATATCACTAGCATTTGAGGCTCCTGTAGTCTCCCTCTTGAAAATTGTGGCACCGGAGAAGCGAAAGAAATCTCACTGAAGGCTCGATTTGTGCACTAACCAAGTGCGAATGAACCGAGACTGCAAGCAGCACAACAAAGGAGGTGCAAAAACATACTGACAGGGGATACGACATCGCTGATTACCATCAAAGTACCAGCAAAAAAAAATGCTATATTTGTCAGTGTTCCTCAAGTGATACAATCAAACATGATTACATCCCTTAGGATGTACATTTTGTGCAACATTTACATCACACAAATCCAGCAACATTTTACATTTTATCATCTGAACATTTCCCAACTTTATCACCCATGACTGTGTTCAACCGAACTGCACTTCAGGAAATGGAATACAAGCCAAATCCAGCAACATATAGCATTGCACACACTTACTATGACATTGTTCCCAAACACATCACATGACAAGTTTCATGCTTACCACCATCAGTGTTTGTTACGTAACTTTTGTGTATTCTAAATCATGTTGTCATTTTCACTACTAGATGACTGAATTATAGATGAGAATTGTATCTTCCACTTAAAATAGGGAAACACAGTGTGAAAACAAGTTTGTTAAGATGAGTGCCTGAATGAATGACTGTTAATTTGTTCTAATGTGAGATTTTTAATGAAATATATTAAAGACAAATGACTATGGGCTGAAGAAGTAGCATACTCTACAGACCTGACCTTCTTAGTCCTATGAGATTCAATTTATTTTAGCCCATGTGGTCCATCTGGGTCCAGCTATTTTTACACAAAATGTAGAGCACCCTCATGTTTCCAATTAAGCAAGAGGTTGCTCTGGGTTCACGCTGGTTTATGACTGCAATGGAAATAAGCCAGAGACTGGTTTGGAATCTTAAGGGGTTAGATACAATACAATAATTTGAATTGCATGAGACAGTTCTTCAGAAAATAAAAGTGTATGGCACTAAGGGGCAAATTTTGACTTGAGTCTGCATAGCAGGCAATTTGCTAGATGCCTACATACTGTGATTACAAATTAATTAAACACATCACCAGTAGCTTGTCAACTTCACACATAACTATCTGCTGACACACAACTGTACATCTGTCACACAGTAACTATCTGCTGACACACAACTGTACATCTGTCATACAGTAACTATCTGCTGACACACAACTGTACATCTGTCACACAGTAACTATCTGCTGACACACAACTGTACATGTCACACAGTAACTATCTGCTGACACACAACTGTACATCTGTCACACAGTAACTATCTGCTGACACACAACTGTACATCTGTCACACAGTAACTATCTGCTGACACACAACTGTACATCTGCCACACAGTAACTATCTGCTGACACACAACTGTACGTCACACAGTAAATATCTGCTTACACACAACTGTACATCTGCCACACAGTAACTATTTGCTGACACACAACTGTACATCTGTCACATCTCCACCAGACACCCAAACCACTACCTTTATCTTTGTGATTCTCTCTGTCAGCTTTAAAAGCAAATAACATTTTCACACAGCTTGATATGAAAATCATGGCATGAGATCAACATCCATTGCTATTTCACGTTTGTGTGACCGTGCATCACTGATACAATAATATAAACAGCCAACTAGATGCAAAAATAACAAATTTTATTGATAATTACAATCAGCTCAACATGTTGATGCTGTCTGTTGGCAGCATCGCTGGTGCATTATACCACAAGCTGTAAACACAGTCTGGTGCTCCTGAGGATGGACGAAATTATCACCCAAAACATATTGAGCTGATTGTAATTATCAATAAAATTTGTTATTTTTGCATCTAGGTTGCTGTTTATATTATTGAATCCATTGCTATTCTCTGTCAAATAGCAAGAATATAAGATTAAAATATACAGAACAATAATTCTCCCTGTTGTTGTATGTGGTGTATGAAACTTGGTCTCTCACATTCTATAAACTTCTGAGTGCAACACATATTTGCCTTATAAAATGGTCCAAGAAAGTTGTTAAATGCTGCTGAAACTCCATAGGCTTTACACCAGCAGTCATGTAACTTGTAGCTGGTAGGTTTGAAATAAAATGATGGGAGGGTAATATGAGAAATCGTACACCAGTATTATCATTCAAGTAAGAACTGACGATGCAAAATGGTCAATTGCTTACTAAATACACCCAAATCAAACAACACAAAGTTGTAACACACTACCAAGTTCTGAGACTGCATGTCTCTCATTCTGTGTACATCCAGCAGTTCTGTGGATGATGCCTCCGGCTGCAATCTGTTTGACTTTACGTGCCTCAAAACTGATTCTGATATGCTGAAGACTTGCAGTGTGTCAAGTTTCAGGAGCAATGTAACAAGTACAATTTTAAATTTGCATGTGGTAACTGATGGAAATGCAACATAAATAACTAAATTACAGTAACTACTAACAATGGCACTTTACAAAAGCATTACTTTGAGACTTGTTTTTTTTTTTTTTTTACAGTAACAGAACAAACAACACATAATTATGGGTTTAAAAGTGTTGCAATTTAAGTAAAATTGAACTTTCCCTTATTTTTTGAGGCACCTCAGACTGCACATGTCCCCAATGGTAAGGTCGCAACATGAAATAGCAGATGAGGCCCACAGCTGAAAGTGAATTCTGAAATATAATGAAGCCCTGTATTCCTGGAATTCATAAATTTTTACCTTTACCAGAGATAAGGAAGGCATGATGAGGCAAATTCACACTGAATCTGACTGAACTTAAGTCCTAAACCACAACATCCTTCCAGCAGATCAACCATATTGCAGATATGTAGCTGGCCACTGTGGGAGAGTTGTGCAACCTTCTGGTGGCTTAGCAACACTACCCTGGCTCATTGGAGGGAAACAGTATATTAACAGCCTTGTCCATGGAAGGGAGAAGGAAGGGAGGAGGACAGAAGGAAGGGAGGAGGACAGAAGGAAGGGAGGATAGAAAAAAAAACACAGCAAACATAAAAATATACATTGTTTTTACTCCTTAGTGGTGACAGTAACTGATGAATTACAAACATGAACAACAACTGTGAGCAGGAAGAAAGAAGTGGCAATAGTGCCAGATCAACAGAGCACAACTACCAACATTCCCACAGAATGAACTTCCCTTTTATATTTGGCACAATTCAAGTGCTTGGAACCTCTGCAAAACAAGGCATATTAATTTCACATCAAAGATCCCCATTCTTTACTGTGTGAGCTGTCTCAGTAGCGCTGTAGTACCTGACATTCCTGCAGCCAGCACAACCTGAAGAACACAGCTGTCAATGCAGAGAGAAACGCAAAGGCATCTTCTTGTTTTAACTGCTCAATCTACGAACCCACAAGCTGTTGCTGGTGACGGCTGGGATATGAAATGAATAACTGCCGTATATACTGTACACTTCCCTGCCAACACACGCACACACAAGCATGCATGCACACACACTACTGCACCAGATCACGAGGCCCCCTCTATGGCCACCTCACTCTGTGCCTGAACATAGAAGGGGCCTTCACGAACGAATTCACGGAACCTCAACAACATGACATTTCCAAATGTGGTTGCAGCAGTTGGGGATTCTGCTACTGTCCTTACTACCTCGAATTTTGAGTCCTTACAGATCTTGTTTGACTCTATTCGTCGATCCAGCAGGAACTCTGTCAGACCTGCAACACATTTCTCCACAGTAACAACAACCATCCGTGCAGTAACTGTTTCAATAATACACCAACTGTCATGACACTCGATACAAGTACAATGTCAATGGTTGCTGTACAATTGTATAAAACAGATTTTGTAAAGTGAGCATTCTATTGGCCTGAGATGTGACACTGTGTGATTGAAGAAAGGGCTCAGAACTTTTCAAAGCTTCATGTTACCTTCATCTTCAGGCATAATAAGTCCATAAAGGACTGTGGGCACTTCAGCAATAAATAAACAAACAAATAAATAAATAAAAAATTACTAACTCAACCTAACCTAACCCAACCTAACTTAACCTAACCCAATCCAACCCAAGCCAACCTAACATAACAATCAGTATTACTAACATAACAAACCTAATGGAAACTAGCACTGACTAACCCAAACTCTCTTAATAAATACACAAACAATAAATAATAAATGAATATATATATATA
>Ga0131853_10008795_pt1 | contig 18415 bp, 19 predicted proteins | sample TergutLab28metaG_FD_92764 | JGI IMG/M metagenome (GOLD analysis project Ga0131853, IMG submission 92764) | Labiotermes labralis P1 segment gut microbial communities from Petit-Saut dam, French Guiana - Lab288 P1 (version 2) (version 2) | ecosystem: Host-associated > Arthropoda: Insects >... | reverse complement strand
AGCGTTTTATTAATATGGCGGCCTATCGGGGCGTGTATTTTTGGGATGTTTGCGAGCATGACGGCGGCATTGCGGTTAAATGCAGCCTGGCGGCTTTCCGAAGCCTGCGCCCGCACGCTAAAAAGACTAAAAGCCGCATTCGTATAATTGAGCGGCATGGCTTGCCTTTTATTTTTCATAGATATCGCAAGCGGCGGTTGCTGGCCGCGGGGGCTTTGCTTTTTGCGTCTGCCCTGTATTTTATGGCATCTTTTGTATGGCTGATTGAGGTTGAGGGTAATGAGCGGCTGAGTAATGATGAAATTATCAGCATTCTTGATGAGGCGGGGCTGTATATAGGCGCGCTGAAGGCAGGCATTGATTATCGGGACACCGAGCAGGCTCTTATGTCGTTTTTCAGCGAGGATATAGCCTTTGCGTCCGTCAGCATACGCGGCACACGCGCGCTTATCACTATCCACGAGACGATCCTGCCCCCGGAAATCGTTGATTATTCAATACCGGCAGATATTATTGCCGCCAAAGATGGGCTGATCATCAGTATTGCGACGGCAAGAGGCAGGCCGCTTGTGCGAGCGGGTGACGTAGTTGCGGCGGGTGATGTGCTTGTGTCCGGGGAGCTTCGAATTGCGGCTAGTGACTTTGATGAAACTCTGTACACCGTAGAACACGTGCGGGCTGACAGCCGTGTTATGGCGCGGATGTATTACAATTTGTACATTGAAGTGCCCTTTCAATTCTATGAAAAAATATTTACGGGCAATGTTAGCAGAAATTATGGTATAATAATATCAGATCGAGAATACGGCATTTGGACAAGACTGCCAACCTTTGCCGCCTTTGACACGATAGAACGGGATCTGCGCCTTAGTCTTGGGCGCAATTATCCCATGCCGATAAGTTTAATAACAACCGAGTTTCGAGAATATGAGCGCGTTTTGAGCACGCGCACGCTTGATGATGCCATGCATTTCGGCATTGAACAGCTCACCGAGCAGATTCTGCACGATTTTTCCGAAGCTGAGATTATCAGGCAGGAAGTGAGCTTTTTTGAAGGGATAAACGCGGCGAGAGTGGAAGTGTTTCTGGTGACGATTGAGCGGATTGATGAGATTCGGGAGATTGTGGTTGAGCCGGATGTTGAGCCGGTACCGTAGGGGCGGATGGTAAACGCCCGCATGGGGCATTCCCCAAATGGAGGGTGGTTAGCGTGAAATACATGACTTTCAACTCATCATGCTCCTACGCAGGAGTAGCCAACATGCTTGAGGCCTACAACATCAACAAAGAAGACTACGAAATAGCTATCGGGATGAAGTTGCCTTATTTGTTTAAATACGACAGCTCAACGAAAACTTACACCACGGGAGCGATGCTGCAAAGCAAGGCCTCGTTTAACCTATACCTAAACACGCTTGGCATTGAGATGGACGATACAACTTATTCCAAACCGCAAGTGCCGCAAGCGCTTCGCGAGATGCAGGGCATGGCCATGCTGGGCATTTTGCTTGAAACGGGCGCGAAACATGCGGTGGTATTTACGAAATGGAGTGACAATAAGTATGTTTTTATGAATAATAAACGACAAGGCGGCGATGAGCCTGATGAGTATGTGTTTGACGAAAATGAGCTATGCAACAGGATTGGGGAATCGGTCAGCATTGCGCGGCTGACGCCCTGCCCGCCCAAAAGTGTGGATTTTGCATCGGAGCTTAACGATTCTCTGGCAACGCTACGCAAGTATGGCGAGGAGCTTTACGAATTTTGCTCGATTCTACAGCCTTTTGGGGAAATTAACGCAGCGAGGAATCGTTTGTTTCGTCCGTTGGTTTTGGACGGGCTGGCAATGATGGGGTTAGTCAAAAATCAAGAAATGAGCAATAGGCTTACGCAGCTTCAAGCTGCGTATCTGGCTGCCTTGAAGAAACGAAGGGCGCTTGTGTTAAAGGATGAAATGCCGATGGGGAAAATCATCTGTGCGATTGATGGGTATGCCGATTTGATTGCTGGGGCGGGCGGCTATTAGCCGACTCTACGGATATGTCTAAGGCGGAGGTAAAATGATAATAAAACCAATCCTAAAATTTGCACACTCCATACTCGAAGAAGCACTGTTGCCGGGAAATGTTGCCGTCGATTGCACTATGGGCAATGGCCATGATACGCTGCTTCTGGCAAGGCTTACGGGGCAAGCCGGGCATGTATACGCGTTTGACATACAGCAAGATGCGCTGAACAATACACAAAAGCTCTTGTCACAGCATGGCATTTCGGAAGAGCAAGTGACGCTGATTTGCGGCAGCCATGCTGATTTGGGAGGTTTTGTCCCCCGGGGCGTCAAAGCGGCGGTGTTTAATCTGGGGTATTTGCCGGGCGGAGATAAAAGCATTTGCACGGCAGCCGGCTCTACGATTGCGGCTACAGAAGCCTTGCTTTCCTTGATGGAGGACGGCGGAGTGATTGTGCTGGTAGTGTATCGCGGGCATGAGCAGGGCGCGGTTGAGGCTGAGGCTTTGCTCGCGTATTGCGAGAAGCTGGATGGGGTTATGGTGGTTGAATACAAGGTTTTGAATAATACTAATAAACCGCCTTTTGTGATTATAATTGAGAAGAAGCCAAACTAATGGGTAGCAATTGATAAACGGAGGAATATATGGAAAATACACAACGTACCGCCAAGAAGGGCGGCGGCGAAGCCGGCTTTTTCGAAGAAAAGGCCACTGAAAGTACAGGCATAGCCGCTTCCTTCGAGAAAGTTGCTGTGATATTCGGGAAAAATGATGAGAACATTCGGTTGATAGAAACGGCTTTTGGCGTGACTATAGTAAACCGAGGTGAGCGCATAGACGCTATCGGCGATGAAGCCAATCGCAAGGCTGCGCTGGATGTGGTGGACAAGCTGCTGAAGATGTCTTCTCAGGGGGAGGCGATTAATGAGCAGGTCGTCAACTATGTAATCGAATCCAAAGCGGACGGTACCATAAGCCAGATTGAGAATCTGCCATCGGATTTTATCTGCATGACATACCAGGCAAAAACGATAAAATCGAAGACGCTGGGTCAGAAAAAATACGTTGAGCAAATACGCAAAAATACGGTGGTATTTGGCGTAGGGCCTGCGGGCACAGGCAAGACGTATATCGCTATGGCTATGGCCATTAATGCCTTTAAAAAAGGAGATGTGAGCCGCATTATAATGACTCGCCCGGCCATTGAGGCGGGCGAAAAGCTGGGCTTTTTGCCGGGCGATTTACAGCAGAAGGTTGACCCTTATCTGCGCCCGCTGTATGATGCGCTTTTTGAAATCATGGGCGCGGAGGCTTATCACAAGCACCTTGAAGCGGGCAAAATCGAGGTAGCCCCGCTTGCATACATGCGAGGCCGCACGTTGGACAACTCATTCATAGTGCTGGATGAAGCGCAAAACACTACGCCGGAGCAAATGAAAATGTTCTTGACGAGGATTGGCTTTGGCTCAAAGGCTGTCGTAACGGGCGACATCACGCAGATTGACTTGCCACGCGATAAAAAATCCGGCCTGAATGAGGCCATTCGGATTTTAAATGATATCGAGGGCATCGGTATATCCATGCTGACAAATAAGGATGTAGTGCGCCATCCTTTGGTGCAGCGGATTATCAAAGCATATGAGAAGCACGAGGCTAAAGATGATTATAAAGCGTACCGCCAAGAAGGGCGGCGGCGTAGCCGACTTTTGCGAAGCAAAAGTTACTGAGCGTACCGCTAAGGCGAAGATTTTTCTGCGACAGTCATACTTCCGATTAGCGCAATTATATATTGGTGCATCCGAAAAAAACATATCCGTGAAGCGGGTTATGTAATTATTGCCACTTTAAAACTGAGAACGGCGGGTGAACAAATGAGCTTTATTTTAAAAGACGGACGATATAGGCTGTATCCCTTGATACTGGCTGCTGCGGCATATTTATTAACAGTAGCGCTTGTAGGCATGGGTGCCTTTATGAGCGAGGATTATGATATTGAAGTCGGAGCTATTGCCATGCGGACGTACCGCGCACCGAGGGATATTGTAAATGAAGTCGCGACAAATATGCTCAGGGAAGCTGCATCAGCGCAGGTTGACCCTGTGTTTTATAATGACGGAGACATCACGGCGGCTGTTTTGGCGGATATCGAGGCGTTTTTTGGGGTGATAGGGCAGTTGCGGGCGGCATATATGCCGATATTCAGCCCGTTTGCGCCTATTGATGTGCTGGATGGTGGCTTTGTAGGGGCTGTGCCTCAGATGCCGGCGGATTTGGCCGTCACCCTTACGGATGCCGAATATCTTCTTTTAGTCACAGGGGACTCGGCGACGTTCTCGCGCTTTTTTGAATATTCCAGAGGCATTATAGGTGATGTGCTTGAGACCGGCCTGCAAGCCGAGCATCTTATCTGGGCCGCTCAAATGATCGAGAGTGACCTTGAGAGAGTCGGTTTTGACAATAACTACGTATCTATAGGCGGTGCGATTGCTTCGGCCATTGTGAGGCCAAACTTCGTCATTGATGAGGATACGACACGCCAACGGCGCGAAGAAGCGGCGGCACAGGTGCTGCCTGTTATGATACAGGGCGGACAGAACATCGTCGTCGCGGGAGACCCTATCACCGAAGCGGCTTATGTCGTGCTGGTGGGCTTGGGATACGGCGATACCGACGGGCTTGCCGCGATAGTGCTGGTGCTTGGATCGTTGCTTGCCGTGAGCCTGGTGTTTTTAATCAGCATGTTCTACATCATTCAATTCAAACCTGAAATCATCAGGCAACGCAAGCTGGCCACGCTGCTCTTTTCGTTATTTTTGATGACGATGATACTAACGAGGCTCATGGCCGATTTGCCGTTTTACTTCACTCCGGTGCTGCTGTTTGCCATGCTTGTCAGCGTGCTTATAGACATGCGGCTGGCCATGATTTTGGCCGTGGGAGCGGCTGTGCTGTCGCTTATAATTTATGGCGGCGATGTTATGCTGATTACATATATCAGCCTTGTTGGCGTATTTTCAGCATTGGTGGCCAAGTATGTTGTAGTGTGGGCGCAGGTGTTGAAGGCTATTTCAGCCTTGCTTGCGGTGTGTGTGGCGATGGTGTTGGCCAATTATTTGCTTTTTGCCAGAGCTTTAGGGCCTGAGACGTTTAACTCGGCTGCTTTTGCGGTGGCGGGCGGCGGCTTATCCATCATGCTTTGTATCGGCAGTCTGCCGCTATGGGCTCATGTGTTTGAAGTCACCACCCCCCAAGCCTTGCTTCAACTGACCAACCCAAACAACGAACTGATGCGCCGCATGACAATCGAAGCCCCGGGCACATACCATCACAGCCTTATCGTCGCAAATCTTTCAGAAACCGCTGCCTATGATATCGGCGCGGATCATGTGTTGGCGAGGGTAGGCTCGTATTATCATGACATAGGCAAGATGAAGTATTCTCATTATTTTTCAGAAAACCAAACCGGCGTCAACCCGCATGACACCATGGCTCCGCGTGATTCCGTTGAAGTTATCACTGATCATATCACGCGTGGGCTGGAGCTTGCAAAGCAGCACAAACTGCCATCCTGCGTGCGTGATTTTATTGAGCAGCATCACGGCGATGGCTTGATGAAAGTGTTTTTTTACAAAGAAACGACGGCAAATCCGGATAATCCTGTTAACGAGAGCGATTTCCGCTATAAAAACCCAATCCCGCAAAACCGCGAGGTTGCAATAGTAATGATGGCTGATACTGCCGAGGCTGCTGTGCGCAGCAATGTCAGCAAAGGCAAGAGCATGGATGAAATTGAGGTGCTTGTGCGACAGCTCATCAAAGCCAAAATGGATGACGGGCAGCTGAATGATTCCGGGCTGGCGATTAAAGATTTAGAGATTATTGCCCGTTCTTTTATGAAGGTATTTCGCGGCATGTATCATGAGCGTGTGCCTTATCCAACGCTTAAAGAGCTTAGTGATGCTGTTGAGGCCGCCGGTGGAGATGGCGGGGTTTTTGATGACGAGCGTGAAGGTGAGAGCGATGAATGAAATATTTATTAATAATCATACTAATGAGGATGTGGGCGGGCTTGAGGATGTAGTGATTGATTGCGTCAACGAAACACTAAAAAGCGAGGGAATAACACTTACTGCCGAGGTAAGCGTGCTTTTTACGGACGATACTGAGATTGCCGAATTTTCAAGAGAATATCGAGGCATAGATGCCCCGACGGATGTGCTCAGTTTTCCGCAGATGTCTAAAGAAGAGATTTTGGCTTGGAAAAAAGAGCGCGGCGTGATGCTTTTAGGGGATGTTGTGATATCACTTGCGCGTGCGCGTGAGCAGGCTGCTGAATACGGGCATGACATTAAGCGGGAAGTGGGTTTTTTGACAGTGCACTCGATTTTACATCTGCTGGGCTATGTCCATGAAGAACCTGCTGATTTTGATGAGATGAATGAAAAGCAAGAAAAAATATTAGGCATAATCGGATTAAAGAGGTGAGTGGGAACTGTGCTGAACAAGATTAAATCCATGAAGCGTCCGCCTGTGCGCGTGATTGTGGGCTTGGTGGTGTTGACGATAATTGCTGTGGCGGTGATAACAATACCGGCAGGGCGCAACGGCGGGCTGGAGCTGATCGCCGAAGAGCCGCTCGCCACGCCCATTCCGCTTACTCCGCCTCCCACGCCAACTCCGCCGCCCATCCCCACGCCCGAGCCGATTTTATCCCCGCCGCCCGGCATGGCCATAAACCCCGTGACAGGGCTGTACATAAGCGAGCAAACCGCTTTGCGCCGCCCGTTTGCCGTGGTGTATAACAACGAGAGCAGGGCTATGCCGCAGAGCGGGTTGTTTGACGCGGATATAATTTATGAGGTGCTGGCAGAGGGTGTGACGACGCGGCTTGTTGCTATTTTCAGCGATTTTGACGCATCTGTGATAGGCCCTGTGCGTAGCACGCGCTATTATTTTAATTACTTAGCACAGGATCATAATGCCGTTTTGGTGCATCACGGCGGAAGCCCCTTGGCGTATAACGCCATCCGCAGTCGGGGCTTGGCGCATATTGACGGAATGCAGTTTGACGGAACGGTATTTTGGCGCGATGCTTGGCGTAGGCAAAACAGGGGGCTTGAACATAGCTCAATGACATCTTCCGAGAATCTGCTAAGCCATGCCGAAGGCAGATTCACAATGGAGATGGCGGCACCCAATGCCGCGATGTTTGATTTTTTTGACGAACCCACAAACCCCGCCCCCGAAAATATCGCAAACACTGTGACTATCACGTTTGCCGGAAGTAATCGCAATATTTTTACATTCAATGAGCACACAGGACTGTATTACAAATATTTTTTCGGTAATCCGCATATGGACGAGTATACCGACAGACAAATCGCCGTGGCGAATGTAATTGTGCAGATAACGGGCATACGCCACATTCCCGGGGATACGGACGGGCGGCGCAATGTCGATTTAATCGGTGAAGGGCGCGGGTATTTGATAACCTCGGGCGGCTATGTGCCGATAACATGGGCGAAGGCCGATGCTGCCTCGCCCACGCGATGGTATGATACCGACGGCAATCGCCTGACGATAAATCGCGGGCAGACTTGGGTGAATATCGTGAATACCCAGCCGGAGTTTGAACAATGAGGGCGCGAGCATGGATATGTGCTGCTGCTGCTGCTGCTGCGTTGCTGCTGCTTCTTGCCGGCTGCGCTGAGGTATCCGTCTATTCCGATACGCAAGAGATTATGCCTGTTTTGGAAGCATATGAGCAGGTGCGCGCTACAAACATTACATCCGAGCAGGCGCAGTCCATGCTGGAAGGCGGCGGCATAATCATTATAGATGTGCGCGAGCAAAATGAATTTGACGCAGGGCATATTCCTAATGCAATATTGATGCCCTTGGGTGATTTGGCGCGGCTGGCAGTTGATGCCATCTCTGATAAAACGCAGCCTGTTTTGGTATACTGCCGCTCAGGTGCTCGCAGTGCTACAGCAGCGCAGATGCTGATCGATATGGGTTTTACCGCAGTGTATAATCTTGATGGCGGCATTTTGCAATGGCGCGGCGATATCGTAACCGCCTCAATATATAATACAATAACACAGGCCGTCCACCCCGACATGGAAGAGCTTACTTTCATTATCACAAGCGGCAGCTTTTACATCAGCGCCCAAACCATCACAATAAAACGCGCCGACGGCTCGCTGCTGCAAGAAATAAGCGGGCTGTATTCCAGATTTTCGGTCATACCCACATTTACAGATTATAATTTTGATGGATACTTGGATATGCGCCTGCAATACTGCGCAGGTGGCTCAATACGAAACGAGCCGTCATACTTTTGGCTTTGGGATGGCGAGCTTGAGCAGTTTGTCAGAAACATGTATTTGCAGGAGATTGCTACATTTGGCTCGGTTTACGCAGATGCGCAGTATCGTCGGATAATCAGCCATGCACATGCGGGCATGGGAGGAAGCTATACCGGTGTCCATGAATACGTGGGCGGCGGGAGCTTCCAAGAGAGGACAAAACAATGAAAAAACAAATACAAGCACTGGAATACGCAAGCCAAATACTACAAGCCGTTAAAACAGGCGCGCTGCTGACAACAAAAGCAGACAACTTCGTAAATACGATGACAATCGGATGGGGCGGCTTGGGGATCGAGTGGGGCATTCCTATTTTCGCAGCCTTTGTGCGCCATGGGCGATACACCAGAGAAATGCTCGACAAAAACCCGGAATTTACAATCAACATTCCTCTTGGTGGTGAGCTTGAGCTTGCTAAAAATATTTTGGCGGTATGCGGGAAAAAATCCGGCCGTGATTGCGATAAAATTAAGGAGCTTTCTTTGGGCTTGGTGGATGGTGAATGTGTATCCGCTCCAGCAATTAAGCAGTTTCCGATGACGTTGGAGTGCAAAGTTGTATACAGGCAAGCGCAAGATCCCAATAATATACCGGCGCAGCTTAAAGCAAGATACTACCCGCAAGATGTTGATAGCGCAAATCCTTTAGAAAACAAGGATTTTCACATTGCGTACTATGGGGAAATAGTTAGAGCGTACATCATAGAGGAGAAAATAAATGAATAATTTTAAATCGGGCTTCGTAGCTCTGGTGGGGCGGCCAAACGTCGGCAAATCGACGCTTCTTAATTGCTTGATGGGCGAGAAACTGGCAATAGTCACCAACAAACCGCAAACCACACGTAACAAAATCCGCGGCATTCTTACGGATGCAAGCAGCCAAATCGTGTTTATGGACACCCCCGGCATTCACCGCCCAAAATCAAAATTGGGGAAAAACATGGTCAAAATGGCCAAAGACGCTCAAGATGACGGGGATATTATCGTATTGCTGACCTCTCCCGGCAGAAATGCCGCCAAAGACGATGAAGACATCATCCGTAGGCTCGCGAGGAGCAAGGCGACAAAATTCCTTGTTATCAATAAAATCGACACCATTCCCAAAGGTGATATTTTAGGCATTACCGAGCAATACAGCGAAATGGCGAAATTCAATGAAATAATCCCGATATCAGCGCTTAATGGAGAGAACGTCGCGGCACTCAAAAGCGTGATTTTGGACTACTTGCCCGAAGGGCCGCGCTACTTCCCTGACGATATGACGACGGACATGCCCGATAAATTCCTAATATCCGAAATCATCCGCGAAAAGGCTCTAATGGCAATGCAGGATGAAATCCCACATGGCATAGCCATCGAGATAGACAAGCTGGCTGAACGTGAAGGCTCGGATGTGATTGATATTGAGGCCGTGTTGTATTGCGAGAAGGATTCACACAAAGGCATGATAATCGGCAAAAGCGGTGCGAAGCTCAAGGAGATCGGTATGAAGGCCAGGCGGGATATTGAGCCTATGTATGATGCGCGGATAAACTTGCAGATATGGGTTAAAATCAAAGAAAATTGGCGGGATCGGGATTTTTATATTAAGAATTTCGGTTATCGGCCGGATTAAGTAACAATAGATTAACTCCGATTCACAATTTTTCTCTCCCTACGCACTCTCAATGGATTTGAGAAAACCGCTCAAATCCATCTGCCTCGCTCTGGTCGGAAAAATTGGATTGGAGTAAATCTGCGCTCACTTAATGACATGTGTAACATTTCCCACACATAAGCCCGTGTTATTATGTAGAAAATAATTGCTATAGGGGGGCTTGTGTATGAAAAATGGCTTATGGGATATTTTTGCAAAAACAGGGTCTGTAAAGGCGTATTTGGCCTACTGCCATTATGATGATGAGGATTGCCAATGCCAACAATCAAAGATTCGGGAATACTGCTGCGGGAAATTACACGGGGTGAGTCAAACAAGCAACTAATCCTGCTAACACGCGAGCGAGGCAAAATCACTGCTTACGCGCGAGGTGCAAAAAACACCAAATCCAAATTCGCGGCTTTGCAGCCTTTTGCCTACGGGGATTTTGTGTTTTATGACGGCGGAGGATTTTTGAGCCTGAATCAAACCGACATCAAAATCACACATTCTAACATTGCCGATAATTACGACAAATACACGCACGCCTGTCTGTTTTTGGAGATAATAGACGGGCTTCTGCTACCGGATATGGACGGGCGAGAGGCTTTGCATATCCTCATGCGTTGCCTGTCTGCCCTAAACAGAGGTGTTCGGCCCGTGGGGCAGGTGTTTGCCGCTTTTGTGTTTAAATTTCTGCAAAAAGAGGGGCTCGCTCCGCTCATGGACGATGATAGAGCGTTTTTTGCTGCCGAAGGCATTGGTGAGATGGGCATCCCTATCTCAAAAAGCACAATCGCCGCTTTGCAATACATATTGGAAGCGGATATTAGCGGATTGCTGCATTTTAAAGCCTCGGATGACGTAATAGAAAATCTTGCGGCGTGTGCGCGTCTGTTTTTGAGCGAAAATGTGGACATCAAATTCAAATCTGCGGAACTTATACAACCGTAGGGACGGTTATTAACCACCCCTACGAAAGAGGAGGAACCCTATGATCTACAGAAAGCGCTACATTCCTGACGAGAACATCCCTCTAATCAACGACGAAATCCTCCATCAAGACCAAAACCTGCTAATCACCCGATGGAAATGCCTAAAGCCCCGCGATGACTTTGCATCAGGCCTATCTGCATACTACATAAACCGAAATTTCAAAATCAGCAAATTCCTAAAAACGGATGGCAGCCTTCATTATTACTACTGCGACATCATCAAGACAATATCGGCGGATAACGGCGATTTGGTTTTTTGTGATTTGCTCATTGACTTGATTGTGCATACGGATGAAAGCGTGGAAGTGCTGGATTTGCCTGATTTGCGCAAGGCTTATGACGGCGGGCTGATAAGCGCGGATGATGTGTTTATGGCAATCGAAGCTCTGGATGAGCTTATGCGGACTATTCGTGATGGTGAGTTTAAAGATTTGATTGCTGCTCTGTCTTAGGCGGGTTGTATGAGGGGGGCTCGTAATGAAAGTAAGAGGTGAACTGGTCAAGAAACTAAGAAAAGAAGTAGGCCTCAGCCAAGAAAAGACGGCTGAGAAAATGGGTATTTCTCAGCGCTATCTTTCGTATATCGAAACCGGCAAATTAGAAATGGACATTTGGGAGTTCATTTTTTTAATGGAAGTTTTGGGGCACCCTAAAGAAAATTTTTGGATGCTTTACTTAGACTCTACAGAATATGAAAATTATCTTACATACAGACATTTAAATAAATTGCTACGAGATAACAAGCTAGAAGAGGCCTCAAAGCTATTACCTGATTTTGAAAAAGGCGTTTTGGCTGAGAAGACTTTTATTAAGCAGTTCGTTGTTTATGTTCGTATTTTTATAGATAGGGAAATTAGCCCAGAAAAAGCCATAGACGAGCTGCTGAAAGCACTCAAAATGACTACGAAAAACTATGATGAAACCAATATTGCTAATGAACGGATGACTCATAATGAAGTTCGCATTCTTTGGTTGATTGCAAATAATTTGTTTGAAATCGGCGAGCGAGATAGGGCCATCGCAATGCTGGAAGCTATAATAGATAGTAGAGAAAATATTCGTGCATCAGAGGAGGATAAGAAGACGCTTTATCCATCTATAATGGTTGCTCTATCAACTTATCTTGGTAGAATGGGTAAAATCAAGGAATCCATAAAGTATTGCGAAGAAGGGTTAGCAATAAGTAAAAGTTACAACAGTTTGCTGTATGTGCCTGTTTTAATATATAACCTAGCTTGCGGTGAATTGACACAAGGAGCAGAGGCGCACGTGCTCAAAGAGTACATTTTGGAAGCATATTACTGTGCGCGAGCAATTGGCAGACATAATACGGCAGAAATAATAAAAAATGATGCCGAAAAATTTTTCGGCATCATAATCTAGATTACATAAGTATGCAGTCACCTGCACCCGGATATTTTTCACGACACTTGGCACAAAAGTAAACTGGTTGATACAAGCCATGAATTTGTACATCGTCATTGCCTTTACAGTTTTGACAAGCTGTGCTAAATTGTCCCCTTGAGCCATCCTTTACACCAAATGAAGTAGTTTCTCTTTGTTCTTTTTTAGTTTTCTCGGCATCCATAATCGTTGACTCCTTTTTGCGATAATTTATTTTTTAACGCATACAACGAGTCTAACATAAACTACTTATTTGCTACACGAATAATTTTGTCTAAAATATTTTTAGACAAAAAATATGCACAAAGGCACAATCTGCCAGAATTTTCAGCATCGACAGTTGAAGGGGTGATCAAATGATGGATAAAGATAAAAAGCAAGCTAAAACCCACTCAAACCACGGCCACAGAGAGCGCCTACGCAAACGATACATAGATCATGGGCTGGATGCTTTATCCGACCACGAAGTAATAGAGCTGCTGCTCTTTTATTCTCTGCGCCAAGGTGACACCAAAGATCTCGCAAAAAGCATTATAGAAAAAATCGGCGGCCTACATGATGTTTTTGAAGCTCATCCCCATGAAATCATGCAGCGCACAGGCCTGTCTGAAGTAACGGCTGCATTGCTGTCATTACCAACAGAGCTATTCAAAAGATATAACAGAACTAAAGCCGAACGTAAAAACTTCCGCAATTCCGCAGAGCTTGGCGAATATGCCCAAAGCCTGTTTATAGGCGAGCTGCAAGAATGCGTATACCTAATTTGCTTTGACAATAAAATGCGCTTAATACGCACCGAGTGCGTTGCGCGCGGCACGGCAGATAGAGCCGAAATATATCCTCGCGAAGTTATACGCACGGCCGTTCGTTATAATACCTCATTCGTGGCGCTCGCTCATAATCACCCCAGTGGTGATGCGCAAATATCTCAAAGCGATATCGCGGCAACAAGCAAGCTCAAGCAAATAATGGAGGATATTGATATAGATGTAGTTGATCACATAATAGTAGCAGGAAATGACTTCGTCAGCTTTGCCGAGAGAGGCATGATGGGCATGATAGGCATACGCAGACAGACGGAGCATGAGATACCTATTAGTCATGTAAATTTTATCTATAAACTCAAGGAAATGGCGCAGCGCAGTATGGAAGTGGCGGATGAGGATGAAGAATAGGGCATTGATTAAACGCATAAAGCCCTGCTAATCTATTATCCCCACTCCGACAAAGTCCATATGAAGCGGCACATCATTTTGGCCTCCGAACATTGTATTGTTACCGATTGCGATATGAAAAGTGCCGTTAGTTTTTTCGTCAAGAACCGTAAATCCGCACAAATCTTTTACATTGGGGTTTTTGCCAAACCCAAGCTCGCAAACAATCTTAAACGATTCATCCATCTTGGAAAGATGCTCATTTAATTCATCGTTGTTTGAAGATAAAATTACACCATTTTTGATACTTAGTATTATATTTCTGAATTTACCCCAGTCGCCGGCATAAAGTGTTTCAAAATATACCGCACCATTTGTCTTGCCTTCTATGGGCGCTATATAGACTTCGCCTGCGGGAATATCGCCATCGCCTGCATCAATAAACCATTTCCTGTCTTTTAATTCAAATCTGAGCTTGTGTATATAGCCTGTGGTAAGCACAAGCTCAGATTTTTTTCTCAAGCCACTTACAGCTTTTTCACATTCATTTCGCAAAGCGCTATAATCAATATCCATGGCGGCATACATACGATTGCTGTATTCCTTAAAAGAAAGACCGGACTCTTTTGCGTTTTCCTCTGTTGGAATGCGTATTTGTGTAAACCGCTTTGCTTTTGACAACGCGCCAAATAAGCTGCTCATGTATTTCTGGTATTCATCAGATTTAAAGCCATCGGGAAATGATTCAATCACTACAGGGCGATAGCTAAAAATGTCAATAACTGCATCGAAATTTGACATGAATTTAAAATAGCTTTCACCAAAAGCACCTTCGCCAAATTCAGTAAATCTACGAGCATTGACGCTGCGCGACTGCTGTATCTCAACAGGCGATGCGCCTAACGCGACTGCGGCTTCGGCGGCAGCATGCATTATGCCTACATCCTTATCTTCGCCCCAAAATTGTATTAGCACAAGCTCACCCCTTGAGATGCCGCTTGCTGCCGCTATTCTTGTCAAAAGCTCTTTTTCCATTCACTTCAATCCCTTTCGTAATATATTTTTATTTTTAATTATATATTAATCTAATTAGATTGTCAAGAATATTTTGATAATCATAAAAATTTTGTGTTTGCGGGCAGAGCGAGCGGCAAACAGCCGCCCCTGCAATAATGCAGGGGCGGCTGTTTGGTTATGCTTGTTTTTGATATTTATTTTATTTCTCGATTTGCTGCTCAACAATATCACCAACGATAGGCAGCTTAAATTTTTGGCCTTTGTAGGCTGTGTACATTAAGTAAATCCATGCCCCGAAAGACAGCAGGCCGATGGCCGTCGGCAGAAGCCAGCCGAGCAGCCCGCCAATAATCCAGCCGAGGAACGGGATGGCCCCAAGTATGCTGACGAGAATGTTTACCGCGATGTTTAACACCAAGATGCCCAAGAAAAAGACGGTAGATTGCAGCGCGGCGAAGCGCACAAACTTATTCTCTTTCTCCATTACTAACACGATGATGCCTGTAACAAACGTACCTACGTAAGCTACTAATGCGGCAATGTTTTCATCAAGCCCAAAAACTGATTTGTTCATAATAAATCCTCCTTTTTGTGTGAGCCGTCTCAAAAGCTCGTTCTATGCAAATATATACGCCTTGCAAATTAAATAGTCTGCAAGAAATAAAAATATTTTTTTGTTTAGGTGTACAATTTAGCTCGCGGGCAGGCCTCTGAGCCGGTTGTTGGCAGCGGTGACGCGGTTTGCGCCCGTGCCGCGCAGTTGATTTTCGACTATAAGCACATAAAACTCGCGTGCCTGCTCGGTATCGCCGTTATGCTCCGCTATGCGGCCCAGCAAGTAGTAAATATTACCTGCGATTGGAGAAGCGAGATGCGTGAGTGCGGCGGCCTGCTCCAGTGCAAATTGAGCTTCGAGGAAGTTCTGCCCGTTAAAAAGCCGCTGGCCCTCAGCGAAGTAGTTCTGCTCTACAATAGGTGTTGACACTGCGCGCACATGATGGTACACCTCAGCCAAATCCGGCCCGAGCATTGCGTAAAACGCCTCGTTAAGTGTTTCCAAAGCCATATCGTGCCGCTGCCATTGCATATGCACATGCGCCATCATTACCTGCTGATTATTGCGCAAATATGCATTGTATGAGGAGGTCTCATCCAGGCGGCCTCGCAGGCTCTCAATATCGGCTCGGCGCTCTGCGATATACTCATCGCGCTCTTGCGTTTGCAAATCATGATACTCCTGCAAATCCGCAAGCTGACGGCTTAATTCGGCAACCTCGCGTTCATACATACCTCGTATATCGGGTACGATCAAAAAATGCATAAACAAAAACATACATAAAACACCGATAAGAAACGTAGCAACCCCGGGCATAGCAAAGGATGTCATCGGCGATTTACGGCTTTTGTCACCAAAGGGGTGATAATTTTTAACCGGATGCTGCTCGGTTTTCGGCTGGCGGACGGTAATAGCTTGTCGAGCTTGCGGCTGACTTTGCCTTGCGCTTGGCTTTCTTCTGAAAATTTGCTGATAGTATCTTTTGGCGATGACATTGCCCGTGTCAATCGCAAGCACACGCTCAACGGTTGCTGCGGCTTTGGTTTTGTCATTCTGCTTGAGATAAGCGAGTGTCAGCAAATTCAGTGCGTCAACAGAATCGGGCGAAAGCTCAATTGCGCGGCGAAGACGGATAACCGCCAAATCATCACTGCCCTGGCGCATATAGCGCAGAGCCTCGTTGTATAGCGACACGGCCTTTGTGTTTCCATCAAAAACCGCCGCATCCTGTTTGCATTTGCTTAAATAACGCCCGGCAACATTACTTTCCATGTTTATATTACAACTGATAGCCCATTGCTGCAAGGCCTCGCCCATGCGCCCTGTGGCGTAAAAGCAAAGCCCGAGCAAATTGCGTGCGTTAATATTGCGCTTGTTTATCTCGACGGCAGAGCGCAAAAAACTTATGGCAGAGCGCAAATCGTTAGATTTGGCTGCCTCGAGCCCTTTGTTATAATGTAAGGCAGACATGCGCAAAGCCTTGTGATACAATGCCGCATCAATGCCGCAGTATTCGCAGATATTTTCAGTTAGATCTCTGTTGCAATTAGGACAGTTCATATGTATCCAACTCTCCTTTTCTTAAATCTGCTCCGAATCCAGCTTAACCTTGCCGGACAGATGCTGCAATAGCTCTAAAATATCCTGTACATCACCTAAATCTTCTTCGTCCCGCACATCATCAACTTCCAGTAGGGGCGCAAATTTTTTAAGCTCCTCTTTAAAATCTAACACAGCAAACCCTCCTTACAATAAATCTCGAATATCACCGACTAAATAAAGTGACCCTGTGCAAAAAATTACTCCGCTGCGCCCGGCCAGCTTGCGTGCGTGCGCTAAAGCGGCGGCGCAATCGTTTTCCAAAATTACGGGCTTGGATTTGATTATATCCTCATCCAAGCAAGCTATCAAATCCTGCGGGCTTGCTGCGCGCCCATCATATTTAGGCTTCGTAAATACAATATTATCAACAATCGGAGCGAACATACGAGTGATTTTTTCATATTCCTTATCCGCCATAATACCCATCAACAAGGTGATTTTATAACCCTCGGCCGCCAGCTTTTCTAAGAAAGATACGCCATGCAACGCGCCATCAAAATTATGCGCACCTTCTAAAATGAGGGCTGGGTTTTTGGCGGCAAGCTCCATCCTGCCGGGCCATACGGCTTTTTCAAGCCCTGCTATCACTGCCTCGTGAGGTATTTTGATACCAATCTTGGTCAAAATCGCCACGGCCAATAAAACCGTTGATGCGTTTTGTACTTGATAATCCCCGAGCAGGCCGAGCTTTAGGCTGGGGTAGTCAAAAAACGCGCTCTTTGCGCTAAATTCGATACCATCGGCCAAATCATGGCTGAACACCTCAACCGCCAAATCATTGGCATAATACATATCTGCATTTTTAGCGCAACTAATCTCTTTCATAATATTATACACCACACCGGCATTATGATACAATACCACGGGGCAATTTTCTTTAATGATGCCGCCCTTTTCACGCGCGATGGCTTCGACGGTATTTCCGAGCACTTCCATATGATCCATGCCAATTGATGTAATCACTGAAAGCAAGGGTTTTGTGATGATATTCGTAGCGTCCATCCGCCCGCCTATGCCCACTTCAAGCACCAAAAAATCAACGCTCTCGGCATGAAAATAAGAAAAAGCCATCAACACCAGAATTTCAAAATAAGAAAAACTGCCGCCGTCAAGCAGCTCTTCGGATACTTGCTTAATACGCGCCATATGCAGGGCAAAATCATCATCAGAAATCAGTATATTATTGATACGAAGCCTCTCGTTAAAAGTATGCAAATGGGGCGACGTAAAGCATCCCGCTCGATACCCTGCCTGGGATAATATCGACATCATCATAGCGCACACGGAGCCCTTGCCGTTAGTCCCCGCGACATGGATTATGCGCAGATGCTCTTGTGGATCACCCATTTTTGCCAATGCCGCACGTACTGTATCCATACCGCGTTTCTTGTCGGCTCCATAGCTGGCTATTAAATATTCTCTGGCTTGAGCATAGTTCAAGCTGACCACCTTCTTTATAATGTCATTACAGTAGACTTCTTGCGAAATTACAGCGAACCGATTTTTCCGACTCCGGTTGCATAGCCGAGCAGGATGCAAAGCATCCGACCAGCCGGAGAGCGGCAGACGCGTTCATGCGACATAGCGAAGCGGAGGAGATGCGGTTTTTGCAAATCCTGTCGAGAGCCCCATTGGCCGCCCGGCCAATTTGCGAAGCAAATGATGAGGGCCCATT
>Ga0131853_10008793_pt1 | contig 18417 bp, 8 predicted proteins | sample TergutLab28metaG_FD_92764 | JGI IMG/M metagenome (GOLD analysis project Ga0131853, IMG submission 92764) | Labiotermes labralis P1 segment gut microbial communities from Petit-Saut dam, French Guiana - Lab288 P1 (version 2) (version 2) | ecosystem: Host-associated > Arthropoda: Insects >... | reverse complement strand
CATTAATATATCCATCATCAGGAGCTTGCGACTGTGCTGTTGAATTACCACATCGGTAGTTTTGTTCTCGGTTCGTTGTGTGTTGGAGATTTGGTGCGGCTGGGTTTGAGTAGTGTCCGTGTTACAGGCTGGAGCACATCTGCAACACGGACACTACTCAAACCCAGCCGCACCAAATCTCCAACACACAACGAACCGAAGAACAAAACTACCGATGTGGTAATTCAACAGCACAGTCGCAAGCTCCTGATGATGGATATATTAATATCCGAAACATGTTGAGTTCATAAGAAGTGAAATAAAATAGCAAGTGACATCAATTTGGTCCTTTATTCTTCACCTTCAGTGATATTTGCACAACCTTCAGTCTAATATAAAAAAAGGGACACAACGAAAGCCATTTGTTCAGATATGGACAGTTGTAGGTTGTATTTTATTAAAATTGAATTATTGGTGTTTATTATATATTATGTGATTGTAGAAAAGTTTTCAGAAGAACAGAATGAAGAAGAATCGTTAGAAGTAACGAACAAAATAACACTTAACGTCAGCTAGCGTAAGGATATATCGTGACATCTTGCTTATGTAACTTCTTTGAAACGGAGAAGCTGAAAATAAGATAATGTCATAAGGTACCAACCCAACACACCACTCGGCGTTTAAAAATACTCTGGAATCTCAAACCTACGCAAATATAAAATGAAATACTGCTGTAATTAAAGTACGTAGCTGACGGTACGAATTTAGGTAAGGAATAATAAATTGTGTAAAAGAGACTTGAAAGAATGAGATCAGGTGGAAGTTCTATACTTTCGAGTAGATCAGAGAAGAAAATATGAAGGTGAAACTCAGAGTAATGGAATATGAAAATGCTCTCTGGATTTAACTGGTACCCGAAAGTTCAGTATTTTCGGGTTCTATAAAAGAAAGGAAATTTAATTTTTTTAAGCTAATGTACGCTTCTTCGTTGAGGTTGCGTTTGTTATATGGACACTGCAGTGAGGCCTACTTAACCTTTCGGCGCTGGAATATATTTTTTTTAATTTTAGCACATCCTGTATATAAAATGTGAATAATACAGGAACCATATACATTAGAATTATGAAACAAACTGCATTTTGAAGAGAAAAGAACGGAGAGTATATAGCATGTAAAAAATATTCAGTACCTATATTTGTTGAATAAATATATAAAATGCAAAGTTTAGAGGTTAGCGATGCGGTACGACCCCTATATGGGTCGTTAGGCGTCAACGGGTTAACATCTTCAGCTCTACTGTTCATGTGGTTGTGATATATAGAAGTCTAAATCGGTCTGTGAACTTTTATGCCCGTTGTGGTTCTCGTGCATTGCTAATTGAGAAACACAAAGAGCAGTACAATGTCTGTGTATGTTTGTAGTTCCATAGAACAGTAATTTAAAGTGGACAAGGCCCAACAAACTGATACTGCAGCAAAGCGGCACTGGGCTTTGCTACAAAATTGGATCCTGAGCCCCTAGCTTAAAGGAAAATGGTAGGACAGTTCCTGTCAACAATAATACCTTTCCCGGAATCTCGAAATTTAATGTATCGGGATTTCATCTCACACATGATGAATTATATTCCAAGAGGGTAAATAAATGTTCCGATGCCTTATCATAAAGACGATCATAGCTAAGTTTGAGTCATCTTAAATGTGTGTATTCGTGTACGATGCAAAAGGGCCTTGTATGTCAGAAGACAGTGCTGTGTCTTTAATTTCCGCTCGGCTAAGGAAAGAGAACCAACCTAGAAACTTCTAAACTGGAAGATATGCGAAGGAAATTTGCTGATGAATATTACGTCATGTTAAGAATTCTTAATTTTGTAAGATTAATTAGTTTCACGAACATACACAAAGAGGTAACTTTATATTTTATTCTGAGTATGAAAATATCGCAGTTTGCCTGAATGTATCGTTAGTAAATGCATATTAAATTTGAGGTCTTCACAGTTCTGAAGACTCGTTTTTTGATATTCTGGATTATAATACTGTGGGGTATGTTAAGTCTATAACAGCCTTTCAGACAGACTTTCTGCTTCCATCATCAGAGTAGAAGCGATCCATTTCCGGATTATGCTGTCTCATAATCTAAATGTCACATGCATATCTTACATAACATTTCGTTTCAAAGAGATTTTAAATTTTGCTATCGAATCTGCAGTGAATTATTACATGCTGGAACAAGGGCAAAGAGTTTTCCTTTCAGGTTGAAAAGAAACAATACTTTTACACCAAACTTTTCCTCACCTCTTGAGTGTTTGGCCCTCAGTAGTAGCAGAAAATATGCCTCTAATACTTTATATTTTATAGAGAAAGTTAGCTTGAAACAAATATAGCTTATGTAATGACATACTGCCTCCCAACTGCTGCAAATTTTCTGTTGCATTTTGGTTGGCTGAGTGGGAGGTTTGAAGCCATAACCGTTCTGGAATTTAGCCAAGAGCACCACCATTTCAGTTACTTGATTCTGTGTGTCATCTTATTTTTGGGTTAGACAAAATATGTCTTACATCTGATATGTTGAAGGAAAGTAAGGAAAAAAGGAATAGCACGTAACAGCAAACATCTGTTCTCGTCGCTCATTGGAAATAAAACAACTTGAATTTCTGAGTATGGGAAGTGAAAGGGAAATAAACAACCTCTTTGGATGATGCAAACGCCCTATTTTAAAGAAATACCCTGCGACAACAAATATTCCTCGGTTGTTGTATTCACGTTCCTTTGAACTTTGTGTCATCTTTGTTCAATAGTTTTTCTTCCACTTAGAGAATCCTGACTTCAAGAGAAAATTGGGTTGCCGTTATCGGGTCTGCTGTCATATGTCTTGAGAATCGTTAGTTCGCCCCTCATTAGTCTGAGCTTATTCGTCTGACATCCTAAACTCACAGGTTTTACAGTACAGTTTTATAAACTTGCACAAAATGTCTAAGTAATTCTAGAATTGATTAATTTTGGTAACTCTGAAGAAATTTCTTCAACAGCCTATGTAGAAAATGTGTTGTGACGTGTGTAATTGTTGGTCACTTAAACACTTAAGTTGTAGACACGCCCGTGCTTATTTATTTCCCAGTAACGTCTTAATATTATCACACAGTAATATGGTTAAGAAAAGTGAACATGAATTTTGTAGTAAGAACATGATGAAAGTCGTGTTACAATTTTTACAAAGTTACTTCAACTCTGATGTGTATTGGACCGTGCATCATCTTGATAAATGAAGAATAAAATCCAACTAGATGCAACTTATTACTTTATTGTGCTTATGTTAGGCTCAATATGTTTCGGACACCATAATGCCCATCATCACGAGCTCACGACGATAGCTTTGGTTACCACATAGGCCGTCTGGTTCTCGAATTGCTGCTGGTTGGAAGTTAAGTGCAGGAAGGATGGATGAGTGTCCGGATCGATGACTGTACAGCCATCGGTCCAGACACTCCTCCATCCTGCCTGCACTTAACTTCCAACTAGCAGCAAATCGAGAACCAGACGGCCTATGTGGTAAACAACGCTGTCGTCGTGAGCTCGTGATGATGGGCATAATGGTGCCCGAAACATATTGAGCGTAACATAAGCACAATAAAGTAATAAGTGGCATCTAGTTGGATTTTATTCTTAATTTACTACAGCTCCTTTAGCCTAACGATTCAGTTTGAGTGACAGTGCTCTTATCTGTCTGTCACTTGGATAGACAGTTTTGACCCCATTGTTAGGAAAAATATAGCCAATCATATTTGAACATGAAGATTATTCTTGAATTATTGAGATGAAGCTAACTTGGTTTCATAAGCGAACAGTAGTTGATAAGCCGTCCAGGAGCTCGAAGTTGATGTTATGTGAGTTTGATCATCTTATCTGTGGATTAGTGAGGTAATACCAGCCACAGTCCAACACAAGAACAGCATTTCCGTATGCTTGCGTCAACCCAGATAAACGATATTGTTGGCTATGTATATACTTGGACAGGGAAATATGTATTGCAATTGAAAAGAGTAAGAACATCACTATATCAAATTTTATAATTACCCTAAACGGTGACACGTAGCGAAATATTGATAGTGACAAATATTCCTTCGTGTGTTGGTAAAAATATATACTGAACACGAGTTAAATGTATAATTTCAGGGAGTAGGCGTTAATAGCAGTTTTATAATTTGCTTGTTGTGGGTCGTTGGGTGCTGTACTTAATTGTAATGAACATTAAAACCAACAAAACACCAACTGTCTTAATATCACGTTCTGAAGGAATTAGTTCGGTGTTTTTAGTAACTCAAAATCCTCTTCTTTTAATAAAACCAACTAGATGCACTGGTTTCTAAAATTTATTTTTGGAATAAAACTCTACATACTTCGGTCAATTCTTCTGTCCATCATCAGGAGTTTTTCACTGTACAAACAGCAATGGTACATGTCGTACACTTTTGCTGACAGCTTTCGAGCAGGATCGGGACTGATCCTGAACACGAGCTTTTCACTGTACACACAGCAAACCTGTATGACATATACCATTGCTGTGTGTACAGCGGAAAACTCCTGATGATGGACAGAGGAACTGTCCGAAACATGTAGAGCTTTATTCCAAAAATAAATTTGAGAAATTAGTGCATCTAGTTGGTTTTATTGTAAGAATTTATCACGATGCACGGTCACCTGAACATCAAATACAAAATAACCTGTTTGTAAAATTTATAAAAACGTTCATGTAATACTGTCTGCTATGGCTGACGTCTGTCATTGCCCTGTACTGAAATCAGTAACTACAGTTAAACGGTTGGAATATATTTAGAAATTTCGGGGATTGTACTACAGTTTTGATTGGTGCCTGCTGGTTACAATATTTAGCGCCAGAATGTGATGAGTAACTTTCATGAGAGGCAAGTAACCGTGTAGTTAAACATTTTTCGGGAATGTCCCGAGTGACCCAGGAACATTCTTATCTGTAACGTAACTTCGAGGCGGTGTCTGCAAAAGAGAAATTTGTAAAAACTTGAAGAGCTGTACCCATCTGCTCGGTGCTGGTGTTAGTGCAGACCGTTCTGTGATATGTATCTTTCAGGCGCTGCTTCTCAAACTACATAGCAACAGCGTTATAGTGATTAGTGAAGTGTAAATTATGAGGAATTTTTAAGGAATTTTTTAAAGCCTTATACAATTACTGTAACGGAATTTTTCTGAATTGGCCGGGAAAACAGTGAGATTGCTGGTACTATCTGATTAATTTAAAAGGGAATACAACTTTATAGCCACAGGCGTAATTTGTGGGGGGCGCAAATGCCCTTCCCAATAACTTTTCTACCTAAAAATATTTTTGGGCTCTTGAATTGAAGAAGGGCGAATAAAAGTAGAAATATTTTCAAAAAGATTATTTGGCTGGTGTAAAGAAATAAAAAATAATAAAACTGCGTTTTACGGGAAGCAGAATAGAGGCACCTGAGTTCATAATGCCCATGGTCGATTTTTCCCTCCCCCCACCCCATGTTTTTGTCAAGTTATGCCTATGGCTAAGGTTACGCAAAATTGTTGAGTAATACTTGTACAGTTGTATAATAGTGCACTAACAGGACAACTCTGTGTTAAGGTAGAAGATTTCTGTTCAGGAAGTACTTCCTTACTTTTAAATGAAGTAAAATAGATCCTCCCTATTCAGTTTACCTTAAGAAGGTATATTCAACGGACTAGTTTACTTTGAAATTCACCAATTGACCGACTGAGAAGAACGTACAGTTGCGAGAGAGTGGGTGGGTGGTGGTCTTGAGAGCTGCTGCGTAGGTCGTGTGTACTGTGCGGATGGTGCCCTGCGACTGCACGGCACCATCCGCACCGTACACACGAACTACGCAGCGGCTCTCAAGACCACCGCCCGTCCAAAAACTCGGTGCAGAAAACCATATGTTGCAACACATCAGATGCTCCTAATGATGGGCATATGTACCCGAAACATGTCGAACTAAGAATACATCAATAAAATTACCTAGTTGCATGAAGTTGACATTTCACGTTATTTCATGAGGAAGGTGCACGGCCAAACAAGCCTCAAGTAGCTTCATTATATTTAATATTGTAATATAGAATCTATTGTTATGTGTTTTCGGCTTATACGACACCGATTTTTGTGAAGTTGAAAATTCAGCTACCCGAAAAAATCATTTTAATGGGTTGAATTTAAATTACATTTTTTCATATTTTTATTTGAAATTGCCTTTTGGTGGCTTTCCGAAAGAACCCGAAACATGTAACCAGCAATAAACCTGGCAAAAAAGAACTTATGGGTGATGGACTGTGCGTCTTCTTTGTTGTATTGGTAGTCGCCGGTCGGTCAAAGTGCAAGCCCGAATTCATTCCCAGGCTAGTCCATTTGGAATTTGTTTTGGGTGAAGTGACCCTATGACAGGATCTTCTTCAAGTACTTCGGTCTTTCTGTGTCATTATCATTCCATTTCCTTCACGTACTACCAACGCCATAACGTATAAACTTAGCCATCGACAGCACCTTCAAACAAACATTTCTCTCTTTCTCTGCCAAGTTAAACCACTGAGAATTTGTTAGGTGAAATGAAACAGACACATTTTCATGACTTCTTACGAGACCTTGCAATCATTTGGATGCTTGCCGTAAATTGACGTCACCTTCTACGCCGATGTTATGCAGCAAATAAACGTGCATGTAGTTAAAGTGTTAGCCACAAATAGTTGCTGGTGGCATAACATATTCGTGTTATATATGCACAACAGCAACAGAGCGATTGCTTTATAAGGTACAAATGTATGAGTAGCAAAGGAGGAATTTGCAGTTGGTGATAGCCCTAGTGTTCCGATTAACATTACAACCATACTCACATTTTCCAAATATTTTATTTGCTGATTTTCGCATTACATTGTCTGTTGTGCTTATATATTGGCTATACATATCGTTTGTTAAAAGCTAATACTCGCAATATCGTGGTTCATACTGTGGAAGTTCTAACACGATTTTGAGTGCCACAATTTATGGAATTTATTTCAATAAAATTAGTCTTAGTAGTGAGATGTTTTTAATTATTTGTTTATGTTGGTGGTTATTCATTGTTTCTTCAGACATGCTTTATCATGCTTAGTGCACTCCAAAATTAAGTATAATCACCTACTATCAACGTAAATCCCTATATTAAATTCAATGACATTTCGTTGAATATTTGCGGATTTTACATCGGTTTTTTATATATATTATGCAAATAATTCCCAAAGTAATTTTTATACTTCAGATTTAAAACAATTTAACATAATCCCTGAAACTTTTCCCTTGAAGACAGTCACGCACAATAAAGTTCTAATGACACATTAAATTTAAGAACACAGACAGTCCTTCAGGTAAAGTCTTTGTCACCACCACCACCATCACTACCACCACCACCACCACCACCACCACCACCACCACCTCTATCACTGCTACTAATATAACTATTGTTACTACTGTAACTACAGTAGTAATAATAATAATAATAATAATAATCGTATAAAGTGGAATTAATTTCCCTTTTAGATTTGTTACTACCACAGCTACAGTAATAATAATAATAATTTAAAAGTACAATAAATTCAACACTGAAACTAACGATATAAGCACCATGAATAGTAACAACAGAATAACTGCAACACTGTATTCCCTAGAGACATAGTTTGTCTCAGGAATATAAGTATAAATACCCTGCATAAAGGAGATGATGATGACGATGATGATGATGAAGATAATTATAATAATGATAATCGTATAAAGTGGAATTACGAGTAATTTCGCCTGTAGGCTAATTACTAACCCAGTGTTCCTTCTCAAACCTCTATAATTTCTGTCGAAAATCCAAAACAACTTGAAGTTATTTTGAAAACAAAACAGTTTTATAGACGTGTGCACCGGTGTGTTTGTGTTATAAGGTTCCGTCTGTCTTCAGTGATATCAGATTACAAAGTGTGCCTACAATGAATAGAGAGCGTGGAAAAGAAAATGCAGGACTATGAATTTTGAAGGTTAATTCTGTTCGCATTGTTTAGTTTGAATTTTCGACACTGGGAGACTTGTTACTAAAGTTAACTTGTCTCTGAATTATAAACAGAGCTTAACCTAGGCTATTACTTTCTACGAAAGTTTGATTATGCTTTCCTGCCATGGCTTTATCGCTTGATCACACGTGCGTGCAGAAACTACCCCTTGGAGCGAGACGAAGAACTCATCTTATTCCCCGTGTGTAAGAGGGGCGCTTCACTTAATAAGTCATTTCACTTCCGCCGAAGCGATTCCGCGGTTTCGTGAGGAAAATAATGTAGTGTCATGCAGCACAGGGGGGAAATGTTTAACGTAAATCGGGTCTTGGGGAATGGAGGAGCTCATTGTAAAGCGTAAGCCCGTCCTTTAACAATTAACTTTCGTCACTGCAAATTCTTACATGTGTCAGAATTTTGGATTTTAATCTTCATCTATAGGACATTACAAAATTTCATCGTCCCATCCTTCCCCTCTCTCTGGTGGCTGGTACCACAGCATTCGGTAGTGGCCCTAATGTATAGATAATGGGACAGACAATGTGCGTGTAGTATAACTTTGAGGCGCGTTTGTGCAATCATTGCTGCAGCGGAAAAGCAGTAATTATTACGTATTATGAGTGTGTGTTTCTATCCATAGGTATTCAGCATGCAATGCGCACGTGTCATGTTGTTGTCTGCGACGTGTCCGGCTTTTCAGTATTTTTCCACATTATGTCATAAAGGGCAGATTTTCTGAAAAAAAAAACGTTATTGAATATGAAATGTGTTTTGATTTCCTCTAGAAATTTCGTTTGGAACATTTGTCATCCTAAGAAGAAATGAGTGAGATATGGTAAAACAAGTCTGTTAACTTTCATGTAAAGTATCCGTTATTCATGTCATATTTTAATGAGACTTGAATTTTCTATACATGTTTTCGAAAAATACTCAAATATCAATTCTAATGGAAACTCGTCCGCTAGGAACGGAGATGTTCCAAGTGAACTGGCGGAAAGACGGACGGACCGACAAACGGTCATGACGAAGCTAATAGTCACTTTTCGCAATGTTGCCTACGCGCTTAATCAAATTATTTATGTCTATTACTAGAAACCGCAGTCTTCTTGTTTTACGACACTGCAGGACAATATCGCCGAAGTAGAATGTAAATAGCTGAACTCTTTATTAAACCCGACACTAGATGGAAGAGGGTTGTCCGTTCATGCCCTGGCCTCTTTGCTCCCTGCATAGAATACCGGTACCGACTGCGTAGGAGGCTGTTTCGAAATCAGAGCCAGTGTGTACGTTTTTGACAAGAGAAAAATCTTTTTCCCTAATAGGGTTTTGATACCAGATCTTTCAGCCCATAGCAAATCACTATACTGACAACGCTACCACCTGCTTCGTGATATGGGGTTGGGTTTAATATTTTTTCCCGGCTTCCATATCTTTTTATGAGACATTGGTTGGGACTCCTTATAAGGAGGACTGTCCTGCGCAAGGCCTCTTCTTAAGCGGGACAACCCAAAGAAAGAAAAATTGCTGACATTCATCCATGTCTCTAGCGGCATTCCAATTAACAGTTCCAGTGTTCAAACCACAGAAAAGGTTTCATGTCTTAGATCGTGCGGTCGCTGTGAAAGGTAGGAATTTATATGGGTACTGTTTAATTTGTTAGACGTTTACAGTCCTTGCCACTACAATCCGGATAATTAATTTTTAGAGATATTTGACTCAAATTTTAGAAAAATGGTCCACATGATCGAATTACCCCACATGAATGTCTGAATAGTGTAAAGATTTTATTACAACATATATTGTGAAATTTAGGGCCCGTAGTTAGAAGAAAGGGCTACTAACTTTGTTTTCATTCCTTGGGTGGGTAAAATCTGAGGAAAATAATGGTGAAATGTGAATAATCAGAAAAAAAAAATTTAGTTGGGTTTTATAAGGAAGAAGTTTCAAATTTTCGTGACCTAATGCATGTAATTTTTATAACAGCATGAGATGAGAAGTAAAATTACGCCATTTCGGACCAAAAAGCATGATGCATGGTAAACGGAATAACGACAAAATTAAAGATGAAATGAAGATAAAGTACAACGTGTGATAAAGTTATTCAAATGAACCGTCTTTACACAACATACAAGTAACAGTTGCAAATCCACAACTGGTTAATTAAGTGACATGTTTCGGCCTTGTTCGGCTATCATCAGGCTTACAAAGAGATGGTGCTAATTAAGGTACATTCGTTCGCTATACCAATGGGATCACATGGTCCTTGTACCTTAATTAAAACCATCTCTTTGTAAGCCTGAAGATGGCCGAACAAGGCCGAAACATGTCGCATAATTAACCAGTTGTGGTTTTGCAACTGTTACTTGTATGTTGTGTAAAGACGGTTCATTTCATTAAATTTGTTACATATACACAACGGGATGGAAACAATCAAATTCAAACGCGTGACATGTTCGTTATAAGAAGCCTGAAAGTGTTGTTGTCATCAGTAACATTTTTGCCACTGTCAGGTTTCGTATCTTGCATATTTTAGGACCAATTTGATTGGGGGTGGAACAATTCTCCATTTCTTCCTTTTATTTCTATTAATTTTCTTATTCTTCCAGACGTTGACATTGTCTGAATAAGCCTAAATTATCCACAGTTTTAACCACCAAGAAATGCACATTGTAATTGTAACTGTCTTTAGATTCACAGTAATGTTTATAAATATCGTTTTTAAAAATATTATTGTGAAAGTAATGAAAATTGTTTGCGTTTGTTGGTTAAAACTGTGGATATTAAATTACGATGCATGTAATGGAAAATATAAAAAGCAGTGTAAATTACTTCACGAGCCACTGGGAGATAATCAGATCATTAGCATTCAAATCAACAGATAAATATTTGATGTAGGCCACTGTAACGGGCAGCTTCAGTTCGGCAGGTACGCCATTGCATGTCGAATCGTGCAGCTGTTTCCATCAATAAACCGATACCGTAGTTATTAATCGGGAAAGGGTAGCTCCGAATTTATCCAGGGCATGCACTGTAAATGAAAATTAGAGGAGGGTATACACATCCATATGCAACAAGAAGCTACGTGACGAGACGCTTAACAGTTTAAACTCGTTTTTGAAACTATTACTGCCGCGCGCACATGAACAGACTTGTTTCTATCTCTTTTTTCACGTAATATCAGCAGGTAGCAACATTGTGTCTACCTACATACGTCATAGAGTTATTTTCATTTACCTTTATTAAATTTCTTTTCTTTCTTTATTAGTTTGCCCTCCTAATTGTAGGTATTGAGGGTGATTATTGCACCTGATCACGCTTACTGACAAACACACGCCATAGGACCCCAGCGGACAAGTAATTTGTCCGTCTCAGAGACCTAAATCTGACAACTCACAACAATCACCAGAAATAGACAGCCATGCTTCCGTCGGTATTCGAACCCGCGATCCCAGCAAGTGAGCGACCACAGACCTACACCTTAGACCTCATGGTCGCCGAGATCGGCACCTACATGAATTGACACCATGATACACAATAATTATATTATTAGCAAGTGTGTAATAGAAGTCCGTAAACTTCCTTACGTCTTTTTTGACGTTTTCCATCTCGAAGTGTTATAACATAATAATACAACACGTCAGTCGATAACACAACACTTTATTTATATACAAAAATAGTATATTTTGTCAGGGCGACATGTTTCTACCTTATAAGGTCATCCTCAGGCCCTCCAAGAAGACAGATCCAAGAGTTGTTTATGTTTCATTGCATTATGGGATCCCAAATGCTTACAAGTTTTTGTTAGAGAAGCAATGTAAGAATTTGGGATCCCGCAATGCAATGAAACATAAACAACTCTTGGATCTGTCTTCTTTGAGGGCCTGAGGATGACCTTATAAGGTCGAAAAATTTCGCCCTGACAAAATATACTACTTTTGTATATAAATAAAGTGTTGTGTTATTGACTGACGTGTTGTATTTATATCTTCTTTACGTCACTTTATGTATGTAAGTATATGAGGTTGTAAGGAACTGTATTGCGTACGTACAGAACTTAAATATACATCAAAGCCTTAAATTCTAAAGTGCTTAAAATTAAGAGAGAAATTTGATTTTTGTGAACTTAGTGATTAATTTTGCAGCAACTAACATATTTTTGTCAGGATTATTCCGTAACAAACAACTGCTATCTTTTAATTCTTTAACTTCCTGCAGTCAGTATTATTCATTTGGCTGTTGTACAAAGTCATGTGGTGGAAGAGACCCTAACATCCTTTAAAATAAGACCCTACGATTATCTTCGAAAAACTTAAATATTCTATTTAGGTATTTATCATAGAAAGCAGAACAGCTTAGAACGGATCGGCCCAGCAAAATTTGCTTGTAGTTATTCATTTGACAGCCGTAATTAACGTACATTTGGAGGCAGGAATATGAGACTTTTATGAAGACGCATTTTAAAAGGTCAGACGAAAATGCGGCAAAGTTCAAGTGCTTGGGAATGAGGTTAGCAGATGAAATTACGGCCCGTATGACAAATTTAAGAGACCGTTAAATTCCGTTCAAAATGAGTTAACTTTACGTCTTCTTAACCGTCACGGTATTTCTGTTTTGTATGGCAGTGTCACTCACAGGTTATGGAAGAGTGTTTGTGAGCGAGAACAGTGTCCTGTGTAGAATATTTGGAACTTATGTAGCAGATACAGCAGTTGAGTGGTCACAATTACATCGCTGTATTCATTCAATGCTGGTTTGAGGATTAAATCTGGGAGAATATCCTAGGTGGGAATTAATGCATACGTGCGAGATACAAGACTTCGTAAAACACGGGTTTATAATTTGAATATTGGATAGAAGCTGTTGATGAAAGGATAAAATTAAAATGAGCTCTAGGTATAGATTTTGTGTGTGTGTGTGTGTGTGTGTGTGAGGAGCTTCGGACAGATTCGAATTGTCCCACTGTGGGGTCTGATTTTGGATTTTGATAATACAACAATGATGATTCACATTCCAAGAAAGGAGGAATTTCCCTATCAGCCAAATAATGATCGGTTTTTGAGGACCATCCGTGATGGTGATGGTTTTCTCTTCTTAACTATTATCAAAATTCTTTTCAACATACAAGTGCAGAAATAAAAAGCGTTGTGTGTGTAACACACTCGTAATCAAAAGTGTGTCTTTTTGTGAAACCAGTGTAAAATACGGTAAACACAAAAAGGAAGGGGAGACAACATATTCGTTTCATTAAACATTTCGTTTCGGATGCTAAGGACTCTCCCTGGGAAAACAAGCACGTGTCCGAATTTGTCGAGTAAAGCTGTTTTGTGTGTGTGTGAGTGTGCGTGAGTCGTATCTTGGGACTGTTTGAACAAATTAAAGGTAAAAGAGCAGTTCGCCCTATTGCAGGCCATGAAGGCCCAGAAAAGAGTAGATGTATAGCTCTACTCTTTTCTTAACCTCGGCGCTAGAGAAGGATGAGTGTTAAACACCATGCTCCGGTCGTTTTATCCCCTGAAAGAGGCCCATATCCATTTTACAGGAGGCTGTGTAGGCCCAAGAGCCGGTCTGGACGTGTGCGGAAAACCTCGCCCCCATCGGGGTTCGATCCCTGCACCATTCGGCCCGTAGCAAGCCTTCATACGGAATACGATATCCCGGTCCACATATAACACATTGTAAAATAATAATATAAATATTCAGGTATATTTCGTAAAGTTGTCGAGAGGGAGTGTCAGAGAGGGATAGAACTGGTTACCACATTCCAGTCTTCACCTGTTTGTGTTCCCATCCCTTCAGTTACAGCCATCCGTTCGTGCTACACTGTTACTGCAATAATCATTAGGACTTCCGAATCGTCGGTCTAATTGAATTTTCTGCCACGATATTGGAATTGGGTATCTAACTCAGTGTGACTGTTAAGGACCGGACCGTTAATTTAACAAAACGTACCAGTAATTTATGGCAAATATTGTCTACGTCATTGAGTTTCACGGTTAAACCAACATGGCGTAGTAATTAAATCATTAAATTATTACCCTGTGCTCATGCAGGGACGGTACGCAGACCCACCTTTTCGCGATTGTTAATGCTCCAGGTGACTGTGCCACATCGCGAAGATGTATATCGAACGAGACGGTCAAAAATTCAGATTCATGTCTTGTGCGATAAAATGCAACGCAAATTGATATGTAAAGCTAACGTTTCGGAACAGTTTGCTGCTCGCATCCTCAGGGTAGGGTGTCGGATTAGTGCAGCAGGGGGTGTTTCGAGAAAGGGTACAGGAATTTTCCTGTAGAAAATCTGCCATAAAGAGAATTCGTGATAATTTTCCTCCTAAACTTTCGTATCAGAAGTCAGATTTCAGTTCTTGCTCCTGGCTGTTTTACTTCTCCCTTATCAGTAAGATAATTAGTGTCCAATTCCATGTCTAGCAGCCACCCGTGGTCTATCTACCACAAACAAATTGCGATGCCATTTTCAGGCTAATTCAAGCCTGTGCCTTGATTTCCATATAACCAAAGGACATTCGAAATAGCGGTAATAAAATTGATGCATTTGTTGTTTTTAATTTTAGTTTATTTGTACATATTTGTTATACAAGTTTCTTTACCATTCGCTGAGTCTCACGTAAAATGAACTGCACGGAAGAAATGAAATTGCCTTTCCCTTTTGTCTGAAGTCTTCAATAAAATTTCACTCAATGCCTCTTAATCATCTTCATGCATCTTTAATACATTTTATAAACACTATACTTCAGAATCCCCTTTCCCTGATCTGCCTTCGGCGCTCGACCGATCGTTAACCGCTTTTAAAAGAATCTCTCATTAGGCATAAAATTCTGCGATTACGTAGATGAATGAATTTAAAAAGACAGTTCCTTGAACACGTGTAATCCCGTAGCGGAAACTGTCAGAGCGCGAATTGTTTAAATACCGTATTAGAAAGAATGGAACCTGTAAAATTTGTTTACAAACGAAAGAAAATTGGACTTCGCACATCATGATTTTAATTCAAAAGAGTGTTTCAGGCGGATTTATCAAGCATTGTGTCCGTAGAATCTTACCTCCTCTGCCTGTCTGTAGTCTTAGGTGTAATACGATGAAGCAGATTCTTTGTAATTTTAAAAATATACTTAAACTTTAGGAATAGCGAAGAGGCGAGATTTGAGGTTCTGATGGTGGTATTGCAGGAATACTTAGTCCCTCTGGCATTTGAAGCTGTGTTGATGGGTGTGTAATTCCCGACTTTCAAAAGATGGTAGTGCTTTAATCGTTAGGGTCGAGCAGTGAAGAAACATTAACAATATTCCAGCAAGTTGAGAAAAGAAGTAAATTTTCAATAATCACAAATAAAATGCTTAGCCTTAGATTTGGCCTGTACGTGTTGCTAGTCAATTGAACGTGATATTAGAACTGTGTTTTAAAATCCACAAATATAGAAGGTAAGATGAAAGAGGAGAGTAAAGGTTAGTTTCTTTAGGCCAACAATGGGTGTAATCGTGTAAAGTAACATCATACGTGACAATGCAGCAGAACAGTCGGAAATAAACACACGATGGGAAATAAATAACAATATCACGCTATCGTGGCAGTTATATTCTTACATGCTTGTGGTATGAACAACTACAACAGTTGGCAGGACCACTTCCCGTAGCTCTGGAACGCAGTTTCTGTCCCCATGTTGGTTACTGAACAAGAGCAGTACTTGCTGGCTATATATAATACTGTCTCAAGATTGTGGCAGCGCGAGTATTAACCACCTGCAGCGTGAGTAAAAGTTTATCAGTGCTTTTATCTTAACAAACGCTGTACATTTCCACACCTCCGGCTGCATCGGTAGGCAGAACGTCCGTTATTTTACAGAAGAAAATTCTAGCCAGCTCCAACAGTACCTGCACAATGTAAAGTCGACTGCCTGGTGTGCTGAGCCATCCTTTTGGAGATATAACCTTATCCGATCGCTGCTGAACGGCCTTGCGCACGAGTTGGGGTGGCGCGGCCTTGACCTTCAAACTTTCCTTCTCCGTCAAGATGGGAGTCTATAACACTACTGCAAAGTCGAATTTTCTGCTGCAAATCTGATTTCGATGAATGGGGATGCTCATTGGTCTGCAAGATGTCGTGATTTGTCCGCTTGTGACTGCTTTCTCTGGGGATACCTTACGAGCATGGTATAGCCTGCGTCGATCATCCTAGGACTGTCATCGAATTGGAGCAGAACATCAGAGAAGAAATTGAAGCAATACTGATGGATGTGATGCGGCAAGTGATGGAAAATTGGCTTTCCAGAGTACAAGTTTGTGCACTGGAGAATGGAAGAAATAATGGCGATTTCGTTACTAAAAAAATCATAATTTGTAAGGTACAAAGTTATGTTAAGAAAATGGGAAGCACATTGGTTTGGTGTTGAGTCTGTTCGAGTAATTAAAATGTCAGGTATTCCTTCCGCATCTTCTGGCAATATCAAGGAGCACAAAAACAGTGCAGTAGCCTAGTGCATTCTGTGAAGATGTTAAGTTAGGGCATTCAACAGAGCATGCCGCAATATTTGAAAACTCTACACATAAATTAATTGTAAACACATGTTACCATAATTTTAACAACTCATACGTCTTGCGTAATTAATGGTTTGTTAATATTGCCTTTCGTTGTTTGTTTATTTATTCTCCTCGTTTTCTTTATACATTCGTGTACTTTCAGCGCGCTGTTTATCCTTCAGCGCATCACTTATGGTGAAACGGATTGAAAGTTGTGAGAATTATATAATACTGTGAGGAGGAAAAATTTTGGACCATTGTTGGAACTTACTTACAGGTTAGTAAAAGAATATTAACGAAAGCTGTGATTAATAAAGCAGACGGCCAATTACCAACAGTAGAATGTAAGTGATGTTGGAAGTATTATTGATGTCATTAATGGAATCGGGTAATATGTAAACCAGAGTTTCAGTTGTTCAACAAAATAAGACGGGATATTATAGATTACGAGAGTCTTCCTGGAGCTTGCTTGCTTACTTACTTATTCCATGGAGCAGCGACCTTTAAATACTAACCGGTTCTCAGCTCATCAAGAAATTCCCCACATTTTATGGAACCCGAAGGTTCATTGCCGCGTTTAAAAGTGTCCGCCAGCTCTCCCTATCCTGAGCCACATCAAATCAATCTATGCCCACCATCCCACTGCCTGAAGATCCATATTAATATTATCCTTCCATCTACGCCTTTGTTTCCCAAGTGGTGTCTTTCGCTCAGGTATCCCGATAAAAACTATGTATGAACCTCTCCTCTCCCCGATATGTGCTACATGTCCAGCTCATCTTACTGTTCTCGATTGATCAACCGAATAATATTTCGTGAGGAGTACAGATCATTCAGCTCCTCATTATATAGTTTCTCCACTCCCCCGTTACATCGTCCCTTTCAGGCCCTAATGTTCTCCTGACGACCCTATCTCAAACACCCTCAACATATGCATCTCTCTCAGTGTGAGCGACCACGTTTCACACCCCTACAGAACAACAGGCAAAATTAGAGTTTATATTTTTGGACATCATACTGGAAGCCAAAAGATTCTGCACTAAATGATAGCAAGTATTCCCTGAATTCAATCTGCTCTTAATTCCATCCTGAATAGAATTTGATTCTTCAGGTTTGTTCCAAAATATTTGAACTCTTCCACCCTTACAAAGGAACTATTATAAATCTTAATATTGTGACTTCGTCCTGTATTCTGATCTCGAAACATGATCATATACTTAGTTTTATCAGCATTTACTTCTAGTCCACTCTCCTTACTAAGAATTATTAAAGCGTGTTATTCTTTTAGTATGTACTCTTCCGCACGATATATTAACATTATCATCTTAAAACAGAAGTTTATGTGTACTATTTAACTTCAAGCCAACCAAGTTCACCTGAACCGTCCTAATGGCATACTCTAAAGCAAAGTTGAAGAACAATGGCGATAGAGCAACTCCTTGTTTCAAACTTTTCCTAACGGGAAAAATGTCAGACAAATTCTTGCCTAACTCTGAAATAGCTTTCATTCAAACACATTTTTATTAATCTTATGCGTATTGGACCGTGCATCATCTTGATATTTGAATGAAGGTTGACCAACTAGATGACACTTGCTTTATTATATATTGCTCAATATGTTTCAGACGTTAATATGTCCATCTTCAGGAGCTAGCGAGTACTTGTTGTATTGTCTAGGCTGCAATGATAGAGGTTTTGTGTGTTAGTTTATTTATCTAGTGGTAAGTACTATACCTATATTATGTGTCGTGTGTGGCTCTGTGTGATTGTGTTTCTGCAAGTGTGTGGTGTCCTGTGGTTCTTGAACATTTTGTGTGTGGTATGTTTTGGTGTTTTATGCATTTG
>Ga0131853_10008792_pt1 | contig 18418 bp, 10 predicted proteins | sample TergutLab28metaG_FD_92764 | JGI IMG/M metagenome (GOLD analysis project Ga0131853, IMG submission 92764) | Labiotermes labralis P1 segment gut microbial communities from Petit-Saut dam, French Guiana - Lab288 P1 (version 2) (version 2) | ecosystem: Host-associated > Arthropoda: Insects >... | reverse complement strand
TTCTGGTATGGCGACAAAGTAGACTTTATGAAAGGCAAGCCAAGCGACTGCCATAGGAATAGTTGTGAACTTTGGGAGATAAATCGTAGCAACATTAAAATTGCAATCGTGACAGGTTATGCTCTAAGTTATGATGGTATGTGGCGGCAACACTCTTGGCTTGTTCGGCGCAAACCCAGAAGTGTAAGGTTAATTGAAACTACCGAGCCTAGAATAGGTTATTTTGGTTTTGTAATGAGTGATGAAGAAGCCATTAGGTTTTGCCGTGATAATTTTTAGAACAAGCAACAGCAATTACTCTGGTTTTATTTTTTGGTTTCACCAGACTATCCGTGGCCAAAAGCTACGGCTTTTTTGTTTACTGGGTTTTGATTGTCGATACTCGTATTTTCGGATTCAAAGTTGGCTTTTAAGAACATTTTCCAATAACCTGTGTTTTGCCAAAATAACTTTTTCTGGACAAACTGAATATTCCACCGAAATGGACCGTGTATCCACAGAAAATTGATCACCTCACTCTGGTGGTTCGACAAACGTGGAACGAGTGGTCCGTATGGTGTGGAATATTCACAAACGCACAAACGCACTTCATTCATCTTCGAATGATTTGTTCTGCGTGTTTCTATTAAACAAAACCCAAGCAAGAGGTCACCAAAAATCTAGCACCATATTTGTGAGATACATAATTCATTTTACCAATCCAACGTCTTGCACTTACAAATTTATTTGCTCCAAGCTATTGACATAAAAGGAAATTTATGGTATAGTAGGTTTACAAGATTTTCAGATTGTAAAGCAAATATCAGATTGTACAGTTGCGGATAGTCCGAACACTACGTTGTGTAGTATGCACTATGGTATGTTGATGTAGACTTGAGCCAAGAATTGCCGATGTGTTCAATTCACATCTATGCACCCATGTGTCATCTGGTGTTTTTGTTTTTTATTTTCTGAAACCCAATATCAAAGCGAGAATGACCCAAACCGCCTAAATATGCGGCAAAGTCATCTCGCTTTTTGTGTTGTCAAACAATTATCCAAAAGAGGAGTGAGTTCAATGACAAAAGACAAAACCAAGATTCATGTAAGACCCAAAACCGAACTAATGACCCACGGAAGCTCAGCACTTGCTTTAGCCCCCGCAATCGCACCTGTGTATGTGCCACACGTGTCGCCGTCTACTGTTTCGTCTATCTCCAATACGACCCACGCCACTCAAGAGCCTATCATATTCGACTCCAACTGGGTTAAGGCTCAAGAAGAGCGTAATTATGCTAGGGATGATGCAGAAAAGTTTTTCAGTAATGCTCCTGCAATGTTAGAATTCCTTGGTGAGAGAGAAGCTGGTGCAAGCTGGATTGTGAACGTGGATATAAAGGCTTTGAGGTTGCTATTGCTAGAAGATGCCAACCTAGTGCAAAGTTCAGCCACCCAAGAAGTCCTTTTTGACACCAGAGAGAATACCGGTTTGTGCATTGAAGGGAAAGGTTTGGCCCAAACAGCCCTGCGTTCTTGTGCTATTACATCTCTATCAGCCAGAGCCAGAATATCTGGGGCAGCCCTCGGTGATGTTTCCAAGCCTGTTTTCCGCAACATCCTTAACGAGTGCTTAAAGGTGGCATCAAAGAAGTCTACCGCTAAGATACGAATGGCCGAAGGCAAAGTATCAGCGGTGTTAAGTTCCTCTTATGTACCCCTGTCCATGCCAGAAATCTTTGAAATGGCGACTGAGTATGTAGACCAAAGGTTTCCTAATAATCACTTTGTGGGCGGCAATTGGTCGCATTCAATTACATCTGCTGAATGGGAGCTGACTGGTGAAGGGGGTCTTATCAAAGCCTACAAAGAAGCCCTTACTAAACACGGTCTCACCGATAGCCAAGCCCACAAAAACATTCAGCCAGGACTTCGCTTGTCCTCGTCTGATATTGGTATCAGCGGTGTAAATCTTATGCCGAAGTTGGTGGTTGGAAATGACCGTTTGCTATTGCCTTTAGGTGGTCCCATGGGTCTGGAACACAAAGGTGGTGCTTCGATGGAGAATTTCAGGGAGAATCTCGAAGGTGTTTTTGCCCAGTACAGCGACCAGTTAGAAAAGCTCGCAAGCCTGTTGGACATAGCAATCGAAAACCCCGTCAACTGCCTAAAAGAAGTGATGAAACGGCTAGGTGTCCCTAAAAAGTACGCAACACCTGTTCTAGAAATATTCGGAATTAGTTTTGGGAACGGGAGTCATTGCACAGCACATGACATATACTACGGATTAGGCGAGCTGATGATGCAGCTGCAAATCCAGAAGGCCACTGGCGAGCAAGCCTTGCGTATGGAAGAAACCATTGCAAAGGCACTTTCGTTAAACTTTGAGGAATATGACATCCCAGGGGAAGATGGGTAGTGTTGATAAGTTTGGCATTAAGGTAAGAAGGGAGAAGTGGAGAAAAGAGGTTAATGTAGTTGCCGTTTGACCGCCCCCTAGGTAATTTTACTTTTGTGTCTGGATTATAGTCAATAAAGTCCATGCAGTAGGATAATGACGTTAGGGCAACAGATAAAACAGCGGGACAACGACATTAAATCAGCAGAAAAAAATCGTTTAAGCAACGAGATTGAATATTCCACCCAAATGAACCACTCGTCCACGAAAAATGGACAAGTGGTCCGTATTGCGTGGAATATTCAACAAGATAATATAGTTATTATTCAAACACCGAATGGATGGCGATAGTCACATTCATTCGGGGTTTTATTTTTTCTCGCAGAAAGAACCAACGGAGGAGATTAGATGAGCAATAAGTTATTTTCAGCACGTACATACAATCTGCCCCTGCCTGCACCTTTTGATGAGTTTGAAGGTACAAGGAGCAGGTCGGATATAAAGTCTAGATACAGACCGAACCAAACCAATATAACTATGCACCCTCCCACACTTAGGGCAGCCTTGGCGATAATCTACGCACAAGATGCCACCAGTGGTATGCGTAATCTAGAGAATGTGGCTATAGGTGAGCAGGGAGATTTTGTCTTGGTCGAAAGGAAGTGCAATGATGGCAGTATTGAAGCCGTTGTTTACGACACAACAAATGGCTCATTTAGAGCCGCCGTATTCTCAGATCCAAATGACACCAGCAACCCTTCCGTCTATTCTTTGGGTACGGCTAGGGGTGCTAAGGATGGCACATCCCTTCTTGTAGCCGCCATTTACCACGGATTAGGAAATGCCTCTGATGAAGAACTGGGGATTTGCATAAGAGCCATTTTGGACCATGTAGTTGGCACAACACCTCTTGATGATGACAGTTTATCTCAATACGGTGTGCTTTTATGCGACAACATCTACACCCGCATTGTAAGTGCAGATTCTCTTGGGGAAGTTGGCATAAAAACATCCCTGCCAAGCACATCGAACGTACAACCCCTAACCCGCCTTGCCATTGAGCAAGCCACCTATGCTCCTGAAGTAGTATTTTCTGGTGAGTTTAAGGTATTTAAGGTCGATGTAGCCAAACACTCGGAATGTGAAGTCGTTTCAAATGGCGATTTGCGTGGGAGATTTGCATTTTCTGAAAGATTTCAAACAACCCAAACAACCCAGGGAGTTTCAGAAATACAAGGCGGTCAAACAACCCAAGGAAATCGAGGGATTCGAGAAGACTCGGAACAAGACCTTATCCCTCATGTACCAGAATGGTATGTCGTACCCAAAGAAGTCATCCGTATAGCCCAACATGCCCAGATGACCACTGGTAGTAACCAACCAATGCGAAACTTCATGCTTCGTGGAGTGGCTGGTGGTGGAAAGACGGAAGGAGCAAAAGCTATAGCGGCAGCGGTTGCCTTGCCGTATCTTAGCATAACCTGCTCTGCCAACACTGAAATATTTGACCTTCTGGGGCAGATGTTGCCCGATGTCGAGGGGATGAGTGGTGATGTTGGTGGTAATGAGGGTGCCAAAAACAATTTTATAAATGACGAGGTTAATAGTTTTAGTGGTAGTGCTGATGGTGCTGGCGGTATTTACTTCAACAACTCAAATGACTCCAAAGAAGTCGTGGCAAATGTTGGTGTGTCTGGGTTTTGTTCTTCAAGGGCAAAGTTGCCCACATTAGAGGACATTCAAATGGATACCGCTACAGCATATTTTATGCTGACTGGGATTTATGATGAAAATATTGGTGCAGATGAGGTGTATAACAAGCTACTGGAAGTAGCTAGAGGACTGGTCATTGCAGAATTACGCAGTGGTGGTGGCAGTAATGGTGGTGATGGAGATGTTAGCGGTGGTCGTGCGGATCACACCCACCTGGGCATTTCAGACAACGCTCGCACTGAGTTAGCAAGTCAGAAATTCCGCTATGTGGAAACCCCTCTTGTAAAGGCCATGAAATACGGCTATCTAATCGAAATACAAGAACCATCAGTCATAGCAAACCCTGGGGTGCTAGTGGGACTAAACTCCCTATTGGATAACTGTAAGCAGATAACCCTACCCACAGGAGAAACTATCTGGCGCCATCCAGATACGATAGTGGTCGTAACCACAAACAGCGATTATTCGGGTTGTCGTGATATGAACCAATCTGTTATATCCAGAATGAACTTAATCATGGACATTGGTGAACCATCCCAAGAGGATTTGGTTTCACGAGTGTCTGCCATTACTGGATTCAATGATGAGGAAGTCCTGACCCTCATGGCTTCGGTAGTGAAGGATATTCAAACTCATTGCCGTGAAACCATGATTACTGATGGTTGCTGTGGTGTTCGGGAATTGATTGCATGGGTGCAGTCGTATATGGTTACGGGCAATCTGGCAGAATCGGCGGAATACACAATATTGTCATCGACGTCTGCCTGCCCAGAAAGCCGTGAGAGTGTTAGAAATACTTGTATTATGCCGAAAATGGCGACTTAGATTAGGTGGGTTGAGCTAAAGGCTCATACAGGTGACTACAATTAAGGTGCGTTAACATGAATGGGTCGTGCGGTAGTTTCATTTTATGTACTACAATAAAAAATGGTCGATTAGCAAATAAGGTAAACAAACATTATTATACGTGCGGAGGAAAAATATGACCAAATTTAATTCAAGGTTTTTGGAATGTATAAGTTTAGGGATTAGTTTCAAGGATTTTACAGAAGTCATGCAGGAGATACTTGATGATGCCACACTGGAACTGGATAATGACCGGTCTGAGCTATATATGTACAGCAAAGGTAATGATGCTGACTATTATCAAGAAGAACTACTGGAGAGATTGAGCTTGTATCTGGGTGTCAAGATTGAGCATTGTGTTTTCTATCCCATTGAGGAAAATATTTATCTTATCTGCTCTAGTGAGGTTAATGACGATAGAGTTGACGAAGGTGACAATAATGGTTCTGGTGGTAGTGTTGCTTCTGTTACCACCCGCACCACCACCGCTAACAGCACTGCAACTTCCAATACTGTTGCCGAGGACACCAAAGAAGTTTCGGGTTGTTACTGTAACCCAAGAAGCCCCGAGGGTTCAGACTTTAATGGGTTTAATTTTGGTGATTTTGACAATGTAAAGTTCTCCGATGAGGACTTTGGGGATGTTTTTAGGCTGTATGACTGGCTTTCGTTAAACTCCAAGGACAGCAACATCATACCTAAGTTGATGCTGTGTTCAGAAATGAGGTTTTTCTCTAATCTTCAAGGTAAAGAGCTATACCAAGCCAGCAACGAAATTTTTCAAGACTGGTTGAGTAGAGATGACAGCGACCTAACCACAATGGTTATGGATTTCGTTCACGAAAGAGGGTGTGCTATTTGAGAATATCCCACTTAACTTTCAGGCGCAAGCTAGAGGATGTGAAGTCCAAAATCACTGACAAGGACTTTTTCACATCAAATCTGTTTCGTGGCTATCTGGCAGACATGGCAGATGCCACAGGCAAGCGATACAGAAAGCCCATTAAAATCATTTTGGATTGGGACGAGCGGGATGATGCCCATGCTGCCTACACCGATAATCAATTAATCTATATCAATGCAGCGAGTTCGATTACTAAGGATTTACCTACAAGAGCCTTGAAAACAGAAGGCCTAATAGGAGTTCTGGCTCATGAAGTCGGACATATTCTATTTTCTGATTTTGAACAATTAACAAGATTTAAGACGGCTATTGGCAGAGGTGAGTTTTATCCTCGAGTTCCTGTACCAAACAGCGAAGCGGAGCAGGAAGCACTTGCCGACATCATGGAGATTGTGCGTAAACCTGACTCGGCTTATAGAAAAGCGACCATGGAACTCATTGCATTCACTGCTTTTGGAATTCTTAACATCATCGAAGATATTTATATAGAAGCTCGGTTGTGTCATATGTTTCCTGGCGCGTATAAATCAGGGATAAATCTGATAAATAGACAGATTGTTGATAATGCATCATCGCTCCAAGAGCAGATGGAAAGCGGTCGTAGTCCTATATCCATTATTACCAACCTAATTTTGTGCTACGCCAGAAGTGGCGATATTAAAAATCCTGAAGGACTGAATAATGAGTACACATCGGCACTTTATAACTGCATACCTTATATTGATGCTGCCATATATAGCGAAGATGCTAAAGTGCGATATAATGGTGCAAATATGGTTCTTTTGAATATTTGGTCCTTTGTCAAAGAAGCCCTAAAGGATTTGGAGGATGGTGCTGTTGATGTTGATAATGGTGTTGACAGTGATATTGATAAACATACCAAGGATGTTACGAGCGGAGATAGCACAGATGAATACGAAGCAGGCAACGATACCAACATTATCATGGGTATAGGTGGTGGTAATTCTGGTGATGACGACACTCAATCAGATGGTTATGACTCTGCCAACAGTAAAAATTCAGTTCCAAGCAAAAATCCTGTTCTTAACCATGCTAACGATAAAGCTTTGCAGGAATTACTTAACGAACTTTTAGAGCATCTTCAAGAGAGTTTTGGGCAAGTTGGAGCATCTCCTACAGGTACAAATAGACCAATAGGAGCAAAGCTTGGTAATAGCGGTGACGATGGTGATGATGTCGGTAACGACGGAGATGGTTATGGTGTGACCATTGGTGATGTTAGTAGTGGTGATAATGGTGGTGACTACACCAGTGTAGCTGATGCAAGCGGTGATAGTGACAGTGGTGGTGGTTATGATGATGGTAGCGACAACAAAAACCTTGCTCTCCAAGCCGACCATATACCCCTTGAAGAAAACGATGATTTTTACACATCTGGCGATGGTAGCACAATATACAATCGTGATTACGAAGGTTCTGGTATCTCGTCTGCCGCCTCAGATGTGCAGCGTATTCTAAACACTATGGCTCGTGAGCAGGTTGGTGAAGCATTAGAATCGGACTTACGCAAGGAATTACAAGCCTTAGCCAACGAAATCCATTATGGTGATGTCCATAGAGGGGTTGATGTTCGCATTAACCGCATGACCCACGTTGACGACCATCTCGTGGATAGCTATAATGCTGTGTCTGCCCCGCTACTATCACTATCAAAACGCCTACAAAAGCAAGTTTCACAAATCTTGAAGGACAGGCGTGAAGGTGGTAAGTTGACTGGGTTACTATACGGCAAAAGGTTTTCTGCTAGGGATGCCGTTCGCAATGATGGTAGACAATTCTACAATACTCGTCTACCTAGTGACCCAATGGAGTTGGCTGTCGCTGTGCTGGTTGATGAATCGGGCAGTATGCAGGTCAAGAACCGTGTTGAAACCGCCAAAGCCGCAAGTATTGTGCTATATGATTTCTGTAGTGGCTTAGATATTCCTATTGCTATATACGGTCATACTACCAGTGATTTCAAAAACGACGTAGAATTATATGCCCATGCAGAATTTAACTCCTTTAACAATCGGGATAAGTATAGACTTATGGACATATCGGCTAGAAGCTGTAACCGAGATGGTGCTGCACTTCGTTTCACAGCAGAACACCTCCTCAAACGACCAGAACCCCTAAAGCTTCTGATCCTCATATCTGATGGTCAACCCCATGACAGCTATGGTTATCATGGCGTGGTAGCCGAGGCAGATTTGAGGAGTATCAAGCAAGAGTACACCCGCAAGGGCATTAAGTTGTTTTGTGCCGCTATTGGTGAAGATAAGGAGAATATTGAGAGGATTTATAAAGATGGGTTTTTGGATATAACTAGCCTTGATAAGTTACCGCAGAATCTTTGTTCGTTGTTGTCTGGGTATATCAAGACTCTATAATAAACCATCAACGAAAACAATTAACAAAATATGCAAATGGCGGTTTTATACAAGTCATGCCAACCAGAGTCTAGTGAATTTATTCACTCATTAGATATTGACATTTTATGGAATTTATGGTATAGTAAATTTATCATTATTTTCAGATTACATTAAAATACCAGATTGCACATTTGCGGTGGTCGTATCGTGGAACAAACACGGAGCTACCCCGCCAGGAATTGCCGACAGCACCCAAACGCTGTCCAGTTGCCTTTGTGCCATCTGGTATTTTTTGCGTCTAAAAGAAGATTGACCTATCAAACAGACGAAGCGAAGCCAAATCTGAAAAAGGCTAGCTGGAACACTTGACGAAAAGGTGAAAAAATGAGAAGGAGATGATTTTATGGGTTACAGAAGCGATGTTTCCATCATAATTAGAAATGAGGATTTTAGGGGCTTGCTCCCCACAGCAAAAGCACAAGGGGAGGAAGTTTTAAGGTATGCAAAAACACTTCTGTCTTGGGCACACTCCATCCGTCAGTCGGAAGACTACACCACTCTATACTTCGAGTGGGTTAAGTGGTATGACCACTATCCCGAAGTGCAGTTCATAAGGGATTATATCATGGATATCCCTCACTCCTTCATAAGGATTGGCGAGAACAACAGCGACATCGAAGAATGGAGTGATGCGGGTGACCATTATGAAATGCACACCCGTGCAGAAGTAGTGCGGATGATTCAGCTTTGTGAAACCGACAAGTTGCTGGATTTGAATGAGTTGCTTAGAGGCGTATTGGACTAAGTGGGACCAGATGGGATTGACTTGAAAGGAACTGGAGAAGGAGGGAATGAAATGGATAAGATGGAAGTGAGTGATATTGGAATTGCTAGAACTACTGAAACCATCGGAACTGGCATGGTTGCTGGAAATGGCGGAATTGATGACGTGAACAATATTAAAAGCATTAACGTCATTAGCAGAAAAGAACCTTTGGAGTTGGTTGATGTAACCACTCTACCCAAAAATGACTGGCATGAATGGAGGCGCAAAGGTATAGGCGGAAGTGACCTCGCTGCAATCATGGGAGTATCCCCGTGGTCTACAGCAAGGGATGTGTATTACAAAAAAATGGGTATTGTGGGAGCATTAGACCACGAGTCTGACAAAGAAAACTGGGTCGCAAAGAAGGTCGGACATCTACTTGAACCTCTTGTGGCAGAGATATTTGCGTCACAAACAGGCTTTGAACCCTATGAGATACGCAAGATGTTCGCTCATCCCGATTATCCATTCATGCTGGCAAACCTTGACTATCTGGTTACATTACCAGACGGAAGAACCGCAATAGTGGAGTGCAAAACCTCCAACATCCACGCCAAAGAAAAGTGGGCTGACGATGCCGTTCCACTAAATTACGAGTTGCAGTGCAGACATTACATGGCCGTGATGAATGTGGATGTAGTATTTATCGCCTGTCTTTTTGGCAATAATGAAAATGACTTCCTATGGCGAAGAATCGACCGTTGCCTAGACTTTGAGGCTGATGTTATTGACGCTGAAGAACATTTCTGGAACAATCATGTGTTGGCTGGAGTAGAACCGCCCTATACAGAGAGCGGAAACCAAGTGTTGAAAAGTATTCGCAACTTCTATGGACATGGTGACACAGATGCCGATTCCGTGATACTTCCACCCAGCACCATGACCGCATTACTAACCCTCGAACATCTAAAAGCCGAGAAATCGAAGGCGAAAAAGGTTGTTGATGCTTTGGATGATAAAATAACCAAAACACAATCCGTTTTCGTTGAGCAGATGGGGTCATCTTGCAAGGCGGTATGCAAACAGGGTGATGATGAGTTTAGCATCACCTATAACCCCGTTTATCAAGAGGACTTCAACAAAGAAGGCTTAAAAGCCAACCACCCCGATATTTACGATAAGTTTGTTACTAAGAAAGAAAAGTATCGTAGACTTACCGTGAAGCGGGTTGTCAAAAAGAAAGTTGCACCGGCTGCTTGACTATTCCGTTGTTTTCTCTTATAGAAATACTTGGTTTGGGGCGAATGCACCGTGTGCAATTAACCAGGTATAGCAAGCGTACCTGAAAAGTGTGATTGAAGGAAGGCTACCAAAAACAGACCAGTGGTTTTCCTTTGGCAAACTGACCCAAAGGGTCACTTTCGCAAAGCGAAAGCACAAGGCAAGCTGTTTTTGGTTGGTTTTGCCCGAACGCACAATTACGACTTTGAGGTGCGTTTGCTATGTAATCACCAATTATGCAGACTGTCATGCAGAAAACGCAAGTAATCACTACAGGACAGGCAAAAACTAATGATAAAGCTGAAAAATACGAGATTGGCTGTCATGGTTTTATCCTAAAATACTGAAGGAGGACAAAGACCCATGGGGAACGTCACAATAAAATGCACCCACGACAAAACCATTTTTCACAACGAAGACACAGGGTACTCCGTCATTTCATATCAAGTAGCGAATAGGGATGGTGATACCGTCCCTTTTTCAGCTAGAAATACCTTTAATGAACGGTATGGCAAAATCACTTTTACAGCTGTCGGAACCAGACTATCACTTGCCAAGGAAGTAGAAATTGAATTGATTGGTAGCTGGTCTGATGGTAATGGAAACAGCAAATATGGTACACAGTTTTCTGTGGAGAGTTGCACCGTCATCCGCCCTAAGACTGCCGAGGGTATGATTGCTTATCTATCATCCGACCTAATCAAGGGTATTGGTGATAAAACTGCCAGAGCCATTGTTGAGCATTTTGGAGAAGAAACTCTTGATATTATCGACAAAACTCCAGCGCGTCTGCTAGAAGTAAAGGTCATAACAAAAAAGAAACTGGATTCTATTATCGAAGGATACAGGGCCAGTGTTGGGCTTCGGGATATTATGACGGAGTTAGCTAGTTATGGTGTAACTCCCAAGAAAGCCGAGAAGATTTTGGAGGTCTTTGGGGTTCAGGCGGTAGAGCTAGTAAAAGCGAATCCTTATGTGTTGTGCAGGGTTTCAGGTTTCGGCTTCAAAACCGTCGATGTGATGGCACGGAAGAACGGGACTTCTCTTGATGACCCTAACCGTATTGCCGAGGGAATAATCTACGCAATGGAGCAATCCCAACAATCGGGGCATTTGTTCTTGTCTAGTGATGAATTATGTAAAGATGCTACAAAATTGCTTTGTATTGATATTGGCGTCGATGGTAGCAATGGTAGCTACACAATCAACAGCGGTAGTAATGGTGTAGCAAAAGTTAATGACAGCGACTGCGGTAGCGAAAATGTTGTCAGTAGTCAAAGTGGCGATGGTAATGTTGTCGGCAGTGTAGGCAATGACTCAACGACACAAAAAGGTAAAATCCATCAAGGCACAACTATCCAGAAGGTGTTACTAGAACTGGTTTTGGAAGAACGTCTAAAAGAGGATTCTGGAAGGATTTATCTACCTAAGAATTATGTTGCAGAACGTGAAACTGCTCGTCTGGCCAGAACCATGATTAGGGCAATACCAGTAAGCAGGATTGAGGGTGTAAATGACCTGGGTGATGCGGGTGATATAAAAGGTCTGACCGATGCAAACGAGGGCTTTGAAAGCATAATAACTCAAGCGGAGAAAGTATGCGGGATAATGCTGGATGATATGCAGAGAGAAGCCGTGCGTATGGTAACGACAAACAACATTTCCATAATTACAGGTGGGCCTGGCACGGGCAAAACCACTGTAGTTAAAGTCATAGTGGAAGTATATAGGATGATTATTGGTGGTCGTGTCGCTTTTGCCGCACCTACGGGCAGGGCATCAAGGCGGCTGTCTGAAAGTGTGGATGCAGATGCTGCTACCATCCACAGCACCCTTGGTATGCGAGGAGAAAGTGAAAGTTCCAGCAATTACATTGATACGGATTTTTTGGTTGTGGATGAGGTTTCTATGGTTGACATGAGTTTGGCATACCAACTATTCAAGAACTTAAACCCATCAACAAAACTACTTCTGGTTGGCGATGATAATCAGTTGCCGTCAGTAGGTGCAGGAAATGTACTTCGTGAATTACTCCAAAGCGGCATAATCCCTGTGACGAAACTAGAAACAGTTCACCGACAAGCACAGACTAGCAGAATCAACCTCAACGCCCATTCCATCCTAACTAACAAAGGGGTTGGGTTGACATATGGACCAGATTTTGAGTTTATAGAAGCCTATGATTCCGATATTGCTGCTGAATATGTAATGAAACTTTTCTACCAATCAGTAAGGCAGTTAAAGCCAAACGGCAAGCCCTTCGGGGTTGATGGGGTGCAAATCTTGTCCCCCATGCGAAGGAAGGGTAAATGTGGCACAAATGCCTTAAATGCAGAAATTCAAGCCATCCTAAATCCTCCATCAGAGGACAGACCAGATGTTTCCGTTGGGTTTAAGAAGTTTAGGCTTTTTGACAAAGTGATGCAGACCAAAAACAGTGGTTCTATTTCCAATGGTGATATTGGACGTATTCGTAAGATTAACGGAAGCTTAAACGGCAGAGATGACACAGGTACTGTCGGGAGCAAAAATGCTTCCAAAGACTTACGTGGAGATTACGAAGTACACATAGACTTTGGCGGTGGCAGAATTGCCGTATATGATTCAGATGAAATGGAAACCATTGAACTGGCATACGCTACTACCATCCATAAATCCCAAGGTAGCGAATACCCGATTGTAATTATCCCCATCATAAATGAAGCCTATATCATGCTCCAACGTAACCTTATCTACACGGCTATCACTCGTGCCAAGGAGAAAGTGATTCTTGTGGGTCAAAGAGAAGCGCTGTTTACTGCTATCCGAAATACAAAAGCGGCACAGAGAAATACGGTGTTGGGGCAGTTGATAGCTAGCTAGTGAAGTTGATTGGGTGTGAGGAAGAGTGTTTCAATTCAGAGAAACCGTTAAACATTTGTAAGTGATACTGATTCCGATTGAAATCCACGAAAGAATTCGGCGAAAAACGCAGTGGCTTTGCACTTTCGCTTCTGCGAAAGCGAGCTTTGCTCGGTTTGCCCCAAGGGCAAACTGCTGGATTGCGATTTTCCGCCTCGCTTTCATGGTTTTAATCTGGAATCAGTATGAGATGGTTAAAGTTAGTAACGAATCATCATTTAGTGAAAAAAGCATCGTGACCTTCGGGTCTGGTGCTCTTTTTTAGTGAAAAAGTGAAAAAATCGGAAATTTTATCCAAACAATCCTAAAACTTAACCTATGGGTCATTGACAGGAAAGTGACAAGATGCTATTATTAAAGCCCATGCGGATTTTGTGGAGGAATGTTGAATGAAAAATAAAAGTTCTAGGAAAAATAGAGACACAGAAAATACCAATGACACAAGAATTGCGCCAGGTTTATCGAATACAAAGAGTGTAGAAAATATAGTAGATGCGACGGCATCCGATGCCCAGTCAATTGATTCTGTAGCCGATACTGAAACCCCAACTCCAGAATCCATAGGTCTTGTATGTATGTCCAATGTTGAACCCAAGGAGGTTCGCTGGCTATGGCCAGGCTTACTAGCCTTTGGCAAGATAAGTCTTATGCGTGGTCAAGGAGGTAGTGGCAAAACCCATTTATGTCTGGCCCTAGCCGCTGCCGTATCAACTGGTAGCTCATTACCGTTGTTGAGTAAAGGTAATGAAGGTACGTCTGCATTTCACAAGGTCGAGGCAGGCAATGTGCTATTCATTTCCGCCGAGGATGACCTAGCCGACACAATCGCCCCAAGACTAATCGCCGCAGGTGCAAATATGAGTAGAGTGTTTTCATATACAGAATCTACTGAGCGTAAACTACATTATACAAGCCCAATGTTTGAACAGCTAATAGCACAGTCCAAGCCATCAATTGTTGTCGTTGACCCCATCCAGGGATACTTTGGTAATTCCGACATGAATCGTGCTAACTCGGTTCGTCCTATTATGACACACCTTCGTGTATTGGCTGAGAAGTATGATTGTAGCATCTTACTTGTAGAACACCTTACCAAATCTGGACAAGGAGGCGGTTTCCACCGTGGTCTTGGCAGTATCGACATAACATCTGCCGCCCGTTCGGTTCTTATGGTTGGAAATGACCATAGCAACCCCAAAGAGAGGGGCATTACACAAATCAAGAGCAATATCGGAAATATGGACGGAGTTATTGGTTTCACAATAAACGACAGCGGGCTTGTCTGGAATCCCGATACATATCTCACGTCAAGTATAATTGAAGGCCGCAACAAAAAGAACCGTCGTTACCAAGGTGATGACAACGAGAAAGAAATTAGTGCGTTGGAGGAAGCTAAGGAATTTCTGCGTGATAACCTTGCCAATGGTGAATATCTTTGCAAAGATGTTGAACTGGAGGCTGAACAGTCTGGTATATCCAAGCAGACTTTGCGTAGAGCCAGGGAGGAACTAAAGGTTGTTACGGTTAGGGAGGGTTTTGGCAAGCCTGGATATTGGAAATTACCAGACGAGTAGAATCAGTCTGAGATTATAAAAAGTTGCCCATGAACAACAATTATGAAATATCGAAAATTGGACTTTTCACTGTTGTTGTTCATGGGCATATATTATGTAATCTTGGAATCTATGTTATTGATTGTGCTTAGGTGGAGGGTCTACTAGCCAAAAACTCCTCAAAAAACCTCAAATTATCCCTCAACAGCGTTGGGGTATCCAACTTGTAAGGGCAATTCTTAATACAATGCCCACAATCAATACAACCTTTGATTTTGCCCATCATTTCCTGACCACGCTCATTAATCAAACCTTCCACAGCTGTACGACCAAGGAGCAATTTCATGCGGGCGGCTTGGGGGATATGTATCTGGGTGGGACAGGGCAGGCAATAACCACAAGCACGGCAAAAACCACCCGCAAGTTCATTCCTATCCTTTTTTATGACTGCCCACAGCTCGTCATCCAACAAGGGAGGATTTGCTTCATAGCCAAGAAACTCCTCCAACTGCCACATATGTTCAATGCCCCAAATGGGTATAACATTTTCAAATTGGCGAAGGAAGGCAAAGGCAGGCTTTGCATTGGTAATCAAACCGCCAGCCATGCCCTTCATGGCAATAAAACCCACATTATGCTGTTCGCAAAGCTCCACAAGTTGCACTTCTTCATCAGTTGCAATGTGGCTTAGTGGAAATTGCAGGGTTTCAAACAAGCCACTTTCAACAGCTTCTTTTGCAACATCCACGCTGTGGTTGGATATGCCGATGTGTCTAATTTTGCCCTCATCTCTTGCTTTGAGCATAGCATCATACATACCGTCTGCACCACCTGGGCGTGGCACAAAGGGCGGGTTGTGGAATTGGTAAATGTCAATGTAACTGCCCTCGCCAAGCTCTGTTAGAGATGTGGCAAGGTCTTTTTCAAATTGTTCTGCATCTTTTGCTCCTGTTTTTGTAGCAATTATAATGTCACTGCGTACATCTCCCAAATGTCTGCCAATTCTACCTTCACTAACTCCGTACATACGTGCAGTGTCGTAAAAGTTGATGCCACCTTCGTAAGCCTTGCGCAAAAGGGTGCGGGTCTCATCTTCACTTATCCGTTGGATGGGGATAGCCCCGAAAGCTGTGCGGGATACTGTTAAGCCCGTTTTTCCTAGTTTTATTTTTTGCATTTTTATCACCTCTTGAATATTTTTAAGTCAATTTTTCTACATACATGAAACAACTTTGATTCCAATGTCTTTAATCTTAATCATATCTAAATCATTAGGTGTTCAGCAGATAGTTGAATATTCCACGCCATACGGACCACTCGTCTGAACTGACCCAAAGTAGCTAGACGGTAAACCTAACTTTTTGAGTGGAATATACAATAGTCGATTAGTCCCGACCAATTCTATTTCTGCTAAAATATCTTATGATTCGCAAATACACTTCCCACGGACACGGACACCACCGCATCAAAAGCATCATTCACATAAGTAATAATACCACAGGAATCATCCACGTGTCCATATAGTATTTTGAGTATTTCTGCTTGCTTTGCTTTAAGGGTTTTGTTGTAGGCTTTCTATTTGAATACTCAAGTAGCTGTATGGGCTACGTCCAAAGGGGTGTACAATTTACCCCCCAAAATAAAATCAGAAACAAAAAAACAGCGTAAGAGCCTATGAACTCCCCCGCTGATTTTATCCATTGACATCTAAGCCACTTTAGTTGTAGGTGTCACTGTCGATGTAGGTATATCCTCACCGCAAGCCATCCTTTGTCTTGATTGTATCTTCGCCAAAAAATGGTCATCAATGCCGTTAATCAAACCCTCTCGGTCATCCCATACTGCGGACTTTGTAATGAAACCGTAAGCGGATATTTTGTCCCGTAGGTTTCGAGCGGCAGTAGCGATATGAACATTGCCTTTTTGTACGGCATTTTTCATCATATTTTGTGCTGCAACATTTGGGGACATACTATTCAAACCATTTCTGTTATCATTTTTATCCTCCCTTACGTGGTCTACACTTTCTTTACTAGGGTTCTGGTCAGAGAAATTCTTGTCGAGTGTGCCTTCATTACTCATGGGTTTACCGCTAATCACAAGCACTTTATCCATATCAAGAGCTTCAACAATCTCTTTGGCGATTCCGTTATCTCGGAAAAACGAAAGTGCCGCATCCATGCCTCCAAGGTTGTTTGCTCCTGCGATGCACACAAAGGTATGCCCAGATAGACTGTAGGCTATATTACCTTTCAAAGCCCCTTCTGTCACAAATACCCTCTTTGCGTTTGGGTCACCTATGAAGTGAATGGGCGCACCAGAAGATGCACCGCCCTCCAAGTCGCTTGAAGATAGCCAAATATACTTCCGCCCACTAAAAACTTTATTTAGGCGAATCTGTAACGCTGCAATCTTACCGTCCATTCCGTATATAGGAATTAAAATACCTGGGGCGTTTAGCTTGACATTCCATTTGCCGTTCCAAATTCTTTTCTTTGGTCTATTGATGATACCATCGGACTTACCAACATTATGAATGTTGACTGTATCTTTAATCCTGCTACTGTCGGCAACACCCTCGTTGACACCCATAACATCATCAACCTCTATCATTTCCTTATAAAACCCTGGAACACCTTCAATGATACACCCAGCCTGCATAAGTTTATCGCATAGTCCCTGCTGACCAAAGGTTGGCACACTTTTGTAACCATGCTTCACAATATCATCAGATGATAATCCCCTAGATAGAAGGTTATCCCTGTGTGGTTCAGACAGCGAAAGCATCGAAAGTAGCGTTGAATAGGTTTGATGGATGGTTTGTGCATCTGCTCGTTTGGGTGGTTCTGGTGGGATTGGGCGTCTACTCTGCGACATAGAGCCTGACCCCACTACTGTCTGTGCCGAGCGTATCGAAACTGATCGGGAGGAGCTACATTGCCCTGACGACTTTTCATCATCGCTATTATCGGAGTTTTGGTTGTCAATTCCTAAAATCCCACAAATCTCTTTATAAGCATCACCATTGCGAAGACCGTGGATTTTACCATACAATGCAATCATTCCTCCGTATTCGCCACAATAGTTACACCTAAACACATTCTTGTAGGCATTAAGGTTCATTTTGCCCTTTTTGTCACAAAACGGACAGTCAACATCCATATTTTTGCCATAACCTTTGTCATGGCGGATTTTTAAGTGTAAAATCTCTGCTACTTGCCTGATTGTGAAAGGAAAATCGTACATCACACATACCTCCCATTTTGTTATTCTGCCATTTGTGAATTATCTCGGTCTACACTCAGAGTTATCAGGTGAGCTAGACTCGGGTGAGGGCGGAATATAATCGACCATATCATCCATGAAAAGCCTAATCCCACGAAACTTAAAGAAGCGACCACAATCGCAATAACACTCACCATCACACCCACAATCACTCTCCAACACACACCACTCTGGTGGCTCACCATTATGACCCACCAAAACCTCGGCACTTTTGGTAAACGACCCAGTGTTTTCTCTTATTCTGCTTTCATCAATACTGGCGGTTTCTCCTGTGCAATTGTCGGGAGTACCCTCGCACAATCTCCAGACATTTATCAAGCATAGAGCGGAGATTTTTAGCATCCCAAAGGGTATGTATGGAGCAAAAGTTATATCATGCCTTTCGTCCACAACGGGCACTTGGTACAGCTCCGACAGGTT
>Ga0131853_10008791_pt1 | contig 18419 bp, 17 predicted proteins | sample TergutLab28metaG_FD_92764 | JGI IMG/M metagenome (GOLD analysis project Ga0131853, IMG submission 92764) | Labiotermes labralis P1 segment gut microbial communities from Petit-Saut dam, French Guiana - Lab288 P1 (version 2) (version 2) | ecosystem: Host-associated > Arthropoda: Insects >... | reverse complement strand
TCCGGTTTGCTTAACGTGATTTTTCTGCATATGTGGGCTATTTCGTATAGATTTTCCTTGTCAGTGGCTTTTGCCTTTTGCAGAGCGGCTTCGCCATAGCCCTGTATCATTTCTGAAAAAGCTATCATTGTAATGCGCATGGTTTTTAAAAAAATTTGCTTCTTTTTGTCGGGATGTCGTTTTAGAGACGCGTCGATTTTATTAATCAGACCACCTACACCAAGCGAAAGTGCGGTTTCGAAGTCAACCGCGTCATGGTCAGCATTGGTCCAAAAACCGTTTTGCCCGTAGCTATTCACGATTGTTTTTGCGTGTTCACGCTCGTAATCTGTATGGGTTTGAGAAAAGCAGCCTCGGATTGAGCCTGCTACTAAATCGTTTTCATATACATGTTTTTCATGCTTGGTGAACAGTGCGGCAATGGCATGTGCCTTTGCTTCCAGCGGGTCGCTTTCATAATGCTCACGATAACCAAGATATCTGTAATAATTGGTTATGTCGTGATAATTGTCATAGTTTGCTTCTGCGAGTTCTGATTTTAATCTCAGTAAATGACTCATTACTCCCCATCCTTTAATATTTTGTTATTGAATTACGGAATTATCCCCAGACGTAGTACAACACGTCAACATAAAAACATTGAGGAGCGAAGCGACGAAGCAATCCAGCAAATCAAGACCTCTGGATTGCTTCGCTATGCTCGCAATGACGATGTAGATGTGTCTCACTACGTAATGGGATAATTCCGTTGAATTATATATTGCCTTTTTTATCTAGACAATTTAATATTTCTTAATTTAGTTGAACTATGTCGAAACATATGCTAAGTTGTAACAAACTTGTTAAGGAGTGGTTAAAATGGGTAAAAGATTTTCTAGGTTCATTGTCGCGGTATTGGTTTTTGCGTTTATTTTTGGCAGTTTTGGCTTTAGAGGATTTGTTGCACAGACTCATGCTCAAGCGGTCAGTGATCTTATTCCATTCTCGGAGGGTGAATGGCCTAACGAGTTTTGGGGATTTATGGATGCTGAGGGGAATATCGTTGTTCCGGCGATTTATGATTATATTGGCGAGTTTGAAAATGGATTTGCGTCAGTAATGATTCGTGATGTAAATTATGGCATGTGGGGTCGCGACTTGTGGGGGCTCTTTGACTCAAGGGGACGCTTGGTTGTGCCGATTGAGTTTACCTCAAGTGAGCTTAGGCAAATTCGCGGCTTTATGAATATGCCGAGCCGAGTGATACCTTCTAATGTAGAACAGCTTCATTGGCGTTATATGAGACCGCTTGTTCCTACGCGGACTCCGTTTAGGATTACGGATGTCGGTACGGGAATTTATTATTATGTAATTGCTATGTCCAACGGAAACCACTCCGATGTTGAGACGGCAACCGCTGCGGATACTGCACTTCTTAACGAGACCTTTGGCGGATGGCAGACATGGAGTGGCAGACCGGTTTGGGTGACCATTGGAAATAGGACGTTTTCAGCTTCAATTCATAATATGCCACATGCGCAGCAGACCATTGCCGATAATAATATGGATGGGCATATTTGCTTGCATTTCTATGGCAGTACAACTCACAATACCAATCTTCCTACTTATCATCATGTAATTATGGAAGCGCAGGCTGCTTTTGAATTATTGAATCAGGTATCACATTTAATTAGCGGGGCATCACCGGCTGCAACGCCTTCGCCTACACCAAGACCTGCAGCAACTCCTACGCCAAGGCCGGCAGCAACCCCAACTCCGCGCCCTACTACGGTTACGGCAAACCCAACCCGCGCTGCAGTTATTATTGATGGAGTCAACGTTGATTTTATTGCATATAACATAAGCGGGAATAACTTTATCAGGATTAGGGATTTAGCGATGGCACTTGATGGAAGTGCGGCACAATTTAACTTGCACTGGGATTCATCCGCGCAGGCAATATTTATTATTACAGGTGTACCGTATGAGCCGGTCGGTGGAGAGCTTACCGGAACTGCAACTAGACCGATGACAGCAACTGCAACCCGTGCGGCAATTTACCTTGATGGAGTATTGGTTACGCCGCGGGCATATACGATTGCCGGAACCAACTTCTTTATGCTGGCGGAGCTTGCAGATCTTCTAGAGTTTAGTGCGGTATGGGATCGATCTGCGAGGGCAATTAGGATTAACACTGAATTTTAGCTAAAAAATAAAAGTCGCTTTAAGGCGGCTTTTTTAGTGTCGATATGTTAGAATCTACACAAAAGATAAGGGAGCGCGCTATGTCAGATTATTATCAGATATCCCAATTGCGGGACAATGTTTTTCGTATTACCAGCCAGGAAAATGTATATTGCGAGCTGCTTATAGGCACAGAAAAAGCCATGTTGATCGACACAGGCTTTGGCTATGGTGATTTTGCGGGTTTTGTAAGAAAGCAGATAGATAAGCCGCTTGTTATCGTAAATACGCATGGGCACTTGGATCATGCAAATGGAAATGCTCAGTTTAACGAGTCTGTTTACCTGAGCCCTGCTGATTTCGAACTCTGTAAAACCCATACATCATCTGTTATGCGCGAAGGTGCAGCTAAAAATGCTGCTGAGGCAGGGTACCTGCCTGATGGTTTTGACCAATCTGCATATGTGGCAAGAGGAACTGGAAATCTTGTACCGCTTAATGATGGAGATATCTTCGACCTTGGCGGAATGACAATACGGGCGATAGCTACTCCCGGGCACACCCACGGGTCGATGTGCTTTCTTTATCAAGAAGCCAACTGGCTATATGTAGGAGATCAGACAAATCCTCATTGCTGGTTATTTTTAAAGGAGTCTACCGACAAGACTACGCATCTTGCGTCGCTGGACAAGCTTATCGCACTTGCCCCGGATAAAATTATCGGGTCGCATATGCCTGAACCGGTGGGTATAGAAGAACTTCATTTGTACCGGCGTGCTGCCGCTGAGGCAGAATTTGAAAAAGGTATGCCTTTTGAATTTGGCAATATTCCTCCAGATGAAACACGGATGTTTGTGCTTGATGGGATGACAGAAGAAGATTCTGATAAGCCGGGATATGCATCAGTTGTTATTAATAAAAGCTGGAAATAGTTCCGGCTTAAATAAAAGGAGGCTGAATCCATGAGATTCACGAAAAAACTGTTTGCGGCAGCGCTAATATGTATGCTTGCATTTGCACTCACACCGTTTGTGGCGTTTGCAAGCGATGAAATCACTGTTACCATTGATGGTGTGGCAGTAGATTTTGAAGATCAAGCTCCCATTATGGTCGGAGGCAGGGTACTTATACCCGTACGCTTTGTATTCCAAGACTTGGGCTTTGAGCCAGACTGGAGCAGAGGGACAAGAACAGCAACGCTTACCAGCGATGATTATGTGGTTGTGATTGTAATTGGTGAGTATGAGTTTACCGTCAATGGAGAAAGTCATGAGCTTGATGTTCCTGCACAGTTGATAGGCGGCAGGACAATGGTACCTATGGGACCGATACTTAGAAGCATTGGAATTGAGCCCGGATGGAGTAGGTCAGCTAGGTTGGTTACGATTGTAACGCCAGAGCCCGAGGTAGAACCTGAGCCGGAACCAGCGGAGCTGGATTTGAATCTCGTTGGTAGATGGTTTTGGAGTGTAGGCGTTGGACATGGATATGAGTTTCTCGAAGACGGCACAGGTCGCAGAGGTATGTATCCTGATATGTTCAGTTTTACATGGTCTACTGTGACAGAAGATAATCGTCTTTTGTTGGTGTTTGATGATGAATCTTATGATCTCCTTGTCTATAGACTCGAAGGTGAGTTATTGAATCTGTATAGTCTTACTTTTATCTACGTTTACAACTATGTAAGGTTGGAATATGAGTTTATTGAGCATCGTGTAGACCATACGGGGCATCCGCTTGTTGGCGTTTGGGTCTGGGATGTAGATCCATCGTATATGTATTTCTTTTTCTATGATGGTTCAGGTGTCAGAGGTTTCGAAGGTGACGAAATCCTCATTTTCTGGAATGTCGTTGATAGTACATTAATGATGGATGTTGGCATAATGACTGAGTTATGGACATTCGAAATTGTGGATGGTGTGTTAACTCTTATGAGCCTTCAAGTTGAGGACCTTACATTCAGTTATATCTGGCTTGAGTTAGAGTTTGGCGAAGATTAAACAAAGCTGAATCCATATGATTCAATAAAAAACGCCCGTTATCCCTGGGGATAGCAGGCGTTTTTTAGCTAATATAACATAGAATATTATTCCTCTTCACTGTCCTGCGGGTTATCCGTCAATGAAAATTCCTTTTCGCGATTAAGGGCAACAAAATCTACCAATCCATCCTCAGCAAGATGACACGCCACCTTTTGCCCTTCCCCGACTTCATGAATCTCGGGCAGCTCGCTCATGCATCTATCAAATGCATATGGACATCTGGTATGGAAGGGGCAGCCCTTGGGTGGGTTTATTGGTGAGGGTACATCTCCGTGTAGGATTATCCGTTCCTTTTTTTCCAGCATATTGGTACTGGGAATTGATGATAGCAGCGCGTAGGTGTATGGATGACCAGGATGGTTGAATAGGGATTTTTTATCGGCGATTTCCATTATTTTTCCTAAGTACATAACGACTATCCTATCAGAGATATGGCGGACTACTCCCAGGTCATGGGAGATAAACACATAGGTCAGTTGATAATCCTTTTGCAGCTTTTTGAGCAGGTTGAGCACCTGCGCTTGAATGGATACGTCCAGCGCGGAAACCGCTTCATCGCAGACTATCAGCTTTGGGCGTACGCTTAATGCTCTTGCTATTCCTATTCGCTGGCGTTGTCCCCCGCTAAACTGATGGGGATAGTGGTTCATTTGATGCTCGCCTAGCCCTACCGTTTCTAGGATTTTGATTATATCACTGCGGCGATTGGCTTTTGAGCCTACATCTTGGATATCCATAGCTTCCTTGATGGTCTGATAAACAGTGCGGCGCGGGTTTAGTGACGCATATGGGTCTTGGAATATTATCTGAATATCGCCGCGCATTTTTCGCATTGCTCGATTGGAAAGGGACGCTAAGTTTACGCCGTCAAAATTTATGCTACCGCTATTGGGCTTTTCCAACCGCAGAATCGACCTGCCTGCCGTGGATTTACCGCAGCCGGATTCTCCTACTATGCTCACGGTTTCGCCTTGATGCACCTCGAATGAGATATCATCTACAGCATTTACATAATTGACCGTGCGACCCAGAATACCACCTTTTATAGGGAAGTACTGCCTGAGGTTTTTTACCTCCAGTAATGTCTTTCCGCCTACCATAGCTCTTCCCCCTTCCACTCATCGGTTTGATAAATATGGCAGCGTATCTTTTGCTCAGACTCGCCTTCTAGTTCCGGCATTTTTTCCCGGCAAATGTTTTTTGCGTATGGGCAGCGAGGGGCAAAAGCACAGCCTTGCGGCAGCTCGTATGGGCTTGGAACTGTTCCTTCGATCGTTTTTAAGTTTTCTTCCGAGTCTTCTTCGTGGGAAGGAATGGATGCAAGCAAGCCTTTTGAATAGGGATGCTTTGGCTCTGTGAAGAGATTGAACGCCCTTGTGTACTCCACGATTTTTCCGCAGTACATAACCGCTACAAAGTCGCAGGTCTCTGCGATGACTCCCAGGTCATGGGTTATCATGATAATGGAAGTGCCCATTTCACGTTGCAGGTTCTTTATCAAGGTGAGAATTTGCGCTTGTATTGTTACATCCAGTGCCGTGGTCGGCTCATCGCAGATTAGTACATCCGGACCGCAAGCAAGTGCTATCGCAATCATTACCCTCTGGCGCATCCCACCGGATAGCTCAAATGGATATTGCCGTGCGCGCTTGCCCGGCTCTGGCATTCCCACGAGCTCCAACATTTCTACAGCGGCTTTCCAAGCTGCACGTCTGCTCTTTCCTTGATGGAAAATTATTGGCTCTGCAATCTGTGAGCCAATTGTCATTGTGGGATTTAGAGATGTCATGGGCTCTTGGAATACCATGGCTATTCTGTTACCACGGATTTTACGCATTTGCGCTCTGGAGATGGCAAGTAGGTCTTTTCCCATAAATCTGATTTGCCCTTTGCGTATATGTGCGGTGGTACCTTCCAGCAACTGCAAAATAGATAGGGATGCTACAGATTTTCCTGAGCCGCTTTCGCCTACTATTCCCAATGTTCCGCCTTTATCTATTGCAAACGTTATTCCGTTTACGGCATCCACGCGTCCGCCGTCTGTTGAAAAGGAGGTGTGTAGGTCTTCGACTTCGAGTACGTGATTGCCCTTCATTTTTACGTCAGCCATTAAGACACCTCCTAATTCAAGTCAATACGTTTGTTGACAAACCGATAGGTAATATCCACGCACATATTGACCAGTACAAATAATAATGAGCAGACTAATATCGCGCCCTGCGCTGTCGGGAAGTCACGGTTCATTAGTGACTGTATCATCAGCCGCCCTAACCCGTTGATTGCAAAAATCGTCTCGGATATTACCGCACCACTCAGCAGAAAACCAAACTGTAAGCCTACAACGGTAATAACCGGGATAAGCGCGTTACGTAGCGCGTGCCTAAAAATTACGATTCTCTCGGACGCGCCTTTTGCATATGCAGTTCTTATATAGTCCTGAGTGAAAACTTCCATCATGCTAGCTCTTGTCATTCTTGCGATAACGGCTGAGCCACCTATACCCAGCATCAGTGCTGGCATAACCATTTGCGCCGGTGTGCCCCAGCCTGTGATCGGCAGCCATCCCATTTGCAATGAGAAGAAATTAATAAAAATTACTCCCAGCCAGAAGTTGGGTATGCTCAAGCCTAGCAGGGCAATAAGCATTAGCAAGATATCTAAGAAGGATCGCCGCCATACAACAGATACAATGCCGATAATAAGCCCGATCAGCATTGAAAACGCAGTCGCAACCAGCGCAAGCTGTACGGTTGTCATAAAGCGGACATCGAAAATTTCGTTACGGACAGGCATGTCGGTTCTTATGGATGTGCCAAGATCACCCCGTACAGCATTGGAGATATACCGCCAGTATTGTGTCAGTAGTGGATCGTTTAACCCTAAATTTTGGCGCATTTGCTCAATTTGAGCCGGCTGCGCGGCTTCTCCAGCCATTATTATCGCTGGATCACCCGGCAATAGATGCATCATCATAAATACTGCAAAGCTTACCCCCATTACGACGGGTATGGCTTGCAATAGCCTTCTTATAATAAAAGTAACCATACCATCACCTCGATTTCTTGGGCTGTAAAAAGTCTCTTAAACCGTCACCAAACATGTTAATCCCCACTACAAGAAGGAAAATAACCAGACCGGGGAAATATATCATGTGCGGAGCCTGATATATAAAATTGCGTCCCCTGTCTACCATCGCGCCCCATTCTGCAATTGGAGGGGGGGTGCCTACTCCTAGGAATGACAATGCCGCAGCCGTAACTATTGCGCCGCCTACGTTGAGTGTGGCTTGCACGACAATGGGTGACAAAATATTTGGTAAGATGTGTACAAAAATTATCCTGAAATCATTCGCGCCTACCGCTCTTATAGCGTCTATGTACTCCAGTTTTTTAACGTTGAGGGTAGCCCCCCTTACAATTCTTGCAAAGCCCGGCACCGCAAAAATGGCAACCGCGATTATTACATTCCGGGTCGATGAGCCTAGCACCGTAACAATTGCAAGTGCGAGTAGTAATCCCGGGAAAGCAAGCAGGACATCAATTATTCTCATAATAATGGAGTCCAACACTTTACCGAAGTAGCCGGCCAATATGCCAAGGACTACTCCGACTGTCGCACCGATTGCCGTGGCGACTATACCAACGACGAGGCTAACCCGCGCACCGAATATTATCCGACTTAAAATATCGCGACCTAAGTCATCAGTGCCGAATAAATGCTCACCGCCTGGCGGTAGGAGCCTCCGTGGTATTACAACTTCCAGTGGATCAAATGGGGCAAGTAATGGTGCAAAAATTGCCACCAAAACAAAAAAAAGCACAATCCCCGCTCCAATATACATCTGGATGTTCCTAGCGGTTTTGTGACTCTTCATATGATGTGCCTCCTAAAGTAAATTTGTGAGACAAAAAATTATATTCCTTGGATATTACGCCTATAGCTGAAATAATGCAAGACATTTTTATTGGTTTAGGTATATGGCAAAATGCCGAAACTTTGGATGCATTTCTAGTAAAGTTTAAAGAAATATGCATTTAAGATACGCTATTCTGGGAAATTATGCAGTGGCTTCACATGGATTTGTGCACTTTCATTTAATTTTTGCATGAGGACGAGTAAATATATGTAGTTATTGCCATGTGGCTGGCAAATTATTTTTGTGCAGTTTTACGCATTGCAATTGACAGAAAAGTATGATCGATAGTAAAGTCCCCGATTAAATAATGTTTGCATGTATTTATTAAGGAGGAATGAATCATGACCAACAGATTTAGGTATGCAGCACTTTTACTGGTTGCACTTCTAGCGTTTGGGTTATTTGCCTTTACGGCATGTGCCCGCGAAGATGAGCCAGCTACTGATGGAGAAACCCCAGATGTAGAAGACACCGCAACCCCAGAACCGCAAGATGAAACAGCCGGTGAAGACGAAACCGGAGAAGAAGTAGCACCTGCAGCAAGAGGCGGCGGTACTGTTGTTAACGTTGTCCTGAGTGAATCTCCATTCATGGATCCAATCAGACAAAACGACGCGGCTACAGCCGACATCACCCATCAGATGATGGAAGGGCTTGTGCGCTTTACGCCATATCCCTACAACGAAATCGAAGCGTCACTTGCCACAGACTGGCGGCAGCTAAACCCCACAACTTGGGAGTTTGACCTTAGACAAGGCGTATACTTCCACGATGGTTCTTATTTCACTGCCGATGCATTTGTATGGTCTATCGCACGTCTGCTTGATCCAAGAGAAGCCGCGCCTGGCGCATTCATTTTGGAAATGGTGGAAGATGTTATTGCGGTAGATACCTATACCGTGCATCTTGTACTGGAGTTCCCATTTGTACCGATTCTTGGTCATCTTACTCACCAAGTGGGCTTTGTAATGAGCCCGGCTGCGCTTGCAGAGGAAGTTCATGCAAGGCTTGCAGATTTCGAACCGTTTAATGTTTATGACGAAGATGACGAAGTAGTTGAAACCGTAGAAGAATATGTACTTTCACCTTGGCAGGAAGCCGCAGTGGCATATGCCGAAGGTCGTGGGCTTACCTTTGACAATCCCAGGATGGTTACAGCCAATCCAGTAGGAACCGGTCCGTTTGTGTTCAGCAACCGGGTAAGTGGCGACTACACCGTTATGGTACCCAACCATGACCACTGGCGTGTCGTGCCAGATTTTGATTATCTTATCTTCCGCGTAATTCCAGATCCCGTAACTCGCTTTGCTATGATGCAAGCAGGAGAAGGCAATCTATTCCCAGCATCACCTGCTGACGTAATGCAAATCCCAATGCATCCGCAGATCACATTGGTACCGGTTGCAGGTACAGGTATCGACTATATCGGATTCAATATGCTTGAAGGCCCACTTGCGGATCAAAGAGTGCGCCATGCTCTGACTTTGGGGCTTAATGCTGAAAGCGTAATCATGGGTGCGTACGAAGGAATCGGTACCCCTGCAGTAGGTCCAATCGGTCCCAACGTACTCTACAGCCCTCACTATGCAATCGAAAGAATGCCATTCGATCCTGAGCGTGCCATGGAACTGCTAGAAGAAGCAGGATTTGGCGATGGTCTATCCCTTAGATTCTGGGTTAACGAAGGTAATCCTGGTCGTCTTGCCACCGCAGAAATCGCACAGGCTTATTGGGCACAAATCGGTGTAGACATCACCATTGAAATCTTAGAATGGGGCACCTATCTGACCCATACAGCAGAAGGTTTACATGATATGTTTATGCTTGGTTGGACAACAGTAACAGGTGACCCGGACTATGGAACATTCTCACTGTTTACCACAGAAAACTGGGGTAACCCCGGTAACCGTACTTTCTACTCCAACCCACGCGTTGACGAATTGCTAATGGAAGGACGTATGTCCACAGATTCAGCAAGACGCGCAGCAATCTATCATGAGCTAACCGAGATACTTGCATACGACGCACCATGGATTTTCATCCGCCATCCCATCCAAAACTGGGGCACCTACGGAATCAATGGATTTGCAGCTAACTTTAACCATAATCCATATTTCTATGGCGTGACACTTGCTGACTAAATTTCTACAAAACCACTTGATTGTGCCTCCCTGCCTTCGGCGGGGAAGGTATGATATGCGAAAAAAGGCTGTTTCCCATGTTGGGAGGCAGCCTTTTTTGTTTGCACACTATCATTGATATTTGAATACATATAACAAAAATGGTTATGGGGGCATCATGTTTTCCCATCCCTCAATGGAGTACAATCACTATCATGCTATCTTCGCGGCTTGGTTAAGCGCGTATGCGTATAGTCAAAGGGTTGCGCGGTATTTGCAAAGCGAGTGGTTTTTTGACCATACCGAGGAGTTTAATTATGACTCCTCACCTCACCGGGACACGGCAGCGCATACCATTGCCCATAATAATAACCTTGTCATAGCCGCAATAAGGGGAACGCCTCGCGGCAGAGACGAATGGCTCAGCAATCTTGACATGGGATTTGGTAAGCATCACACAGGCTTTATGCGTGCGACAAGTGATGTATACCACAACCTCAGTAGTTACATGAGTAGACATGGTCTTATGGGAAAAACCATGCTTATTACAGGTCACAGTAGAGGTGGAGCGATTGCAAACCTGCTAGGCGAACGCATAAGCAAAGCCCCGCTGCTTGTAAGCAAGGGGGGCTTATATGTTTATACCTATGGTGCGCCTATGGTTTCCAGGTCGGATGCAACAGGTGATTCGATTCATAATAATATTTTCAATATTATAAATCTGCATGATCCCGTGGTGCATGTACCTCTGCATCCTCATCGGCGATATGGGCAGGATTTAGATTTTAGCTGGTTAAATCGTGACCCGTTTTATTCCCATATGATTATAGAGACTTATATTGCATGGCTTGTTAGCAATCCAGAACCGTTTATTAACGGAACGAATCCATCGGTACATACTCCATTCCGAATGCCTCGGCTACCTCTTTACAAGTAAGCTTGCCATGATAGCAGTTAACTCCAAGCTTTAGCCCATCATCTTTTGCAATCGCGGCTTCAAGCCCTAGATTAGCAATCATAAGCCCGTAATCCAGAGTTGCATTTGTGAGTGCGGTTGTGGAGGTCTGGCTGACTGCTCCGGGCATATTGGCAACACAGTAGTGGACTATGTTGTCTACCACGAATGTCGGTGCATCGTGATAGGTTGGGGTTGTGGTTTCGCAGCATCCGCCTTGGTCTACTGCTACGTCCACTATTACTGCACCGGGCTTCATCAGTTTTAAATGATGTTTGCGGATTAGCTTTGGGGCTTTCGCGCCTGGGATTAGCACCGCGCCTACTACCAGGTCTGCCTTGGGCAGCATTTCCTCGATTGCGGCTTGAGTGGAATACATAGTTTGAATACGGCTACCAAATACGTCATCCAGATATGAAAGCCGCTCGATGCTCTTGTCAAGCACTGTTACGTTCGCGCCTAGACCGATTGCCATTTTCATAGCGGCTGTTCCTACAACGCCTGCGCCTATTATTAGACATTCGCCTTTTTTAACGCCTACTGCTCCACCAAGCAGTACACCTCGACCTCCCATGGGTTTTTCCAGGCATCGTGCTCCTGCTTGAATGCTGAGTTTGCCTGCGATTTCACTCATAGGGCGTAGTAGCGGTAAGCCGCCTAAGGTATCTTCAATAGTTTCGTATGCAACACCTTTACATTTACTTGCTAACATCGCCTCGGTTAGCTCGCGAGAGGCGGCTAGGTGCAGATACGTGTATATGATTTGACCTTCGCGCATTAGTGGGTACTCGTCTGGCAGAGGTTCTTTTACTTTGACTATCATGTCGCATTTTTCCCAGACTTCTTTTGCTGTGCTTAAAATGGTCGCGCCTGCTGCCGCATACTCTTCCGAGGAAAAGGATGCTCCTGCACCGGCTCCTGACTGTACATATACTTCATGCCCATGACTTACATAATCTTTTACATTGCTAGGGGTAAGCCCCACCCGGTATTCATAACGCTTGATTTCTTTTACTGTACCAATTTTCATTTGTGTCACCTCTCATGTTTATTTTCATCTGATTATACTGCATTCCCCGATAACTTCATATACTAATGAAAAAGGGTGTGATTTCATGCAGGAGTTTCTCATGCTTATAGTTATACTGTTGATTATTGCCTTTATCCAACGAGGCGCGGAGATTCTTCTTGACAAGCATAATCTAGACAAACACAAGGACGCGCTTTCGATAGGTTGTGTGATCACCAGCTATCTGGTGCTTGGGCGATATGTCTATGTACATATATTAGAGGATTTGTTTGCGTTTATTGGGTTTTCCTTTTAAAATCAAGGGACAACGTCCCCAAGGAGGAAAATATGGATTACAAAAGCGCATTGGCTGAAATATTAGCCGCGTACACAGATTTACCGGTGGAAGAAATCATCCAATCAATAGAAACTCCACCGGACCCAAAATTGGGAGATTTAGCATTTCCCTGCTTTAGATTGGCAAAAACGATGAAAAAAGCTCCGCCGGCAATTTCCCAGGAAATAATTGTTAAATTGATGGAAGCAAAGCCTACTTGGATAAATGAAGCTAGAGCCACCGGGCCGTATATAAATATTTTCTTGGATAAATCTGCGTTCGTTGCGGATGCTCTGGCTGCGGTATTTAAGGCTGGGTCTGGGTACGGTGCGTCTGACTTGGGGGCAGGGCAAAAAATCATCGTAGAATATTCCTCCCCAAATATAGCCAAGCACTTCCATGTAGGGCATTTTGCCAATACCGTTATCGGAAGAGCCCTCGACAATATTTATCGCTGTCTCGGCTACGATGTCACAAGTATCAATCATCTAGGAGACTGGGGTACCCAATTTGGTAAACTGATTACCGCATATATGAAATGGGGCAGCAAAGAGGAAATCGAAAAAACCGAGGTAGATGGTCTGGTCAAGCTATATGTAAGATTCCACGAAGAAGCAGATGCTGATCCATCTCTCAACGATGAAGCCCGTGCATGGGGCGTAAAAATGGAAAGCGGCGATGAAGAGGGGCTTGCTCTGTGGCAGTGGTTTATCAGTTTGAGTATGCGGGAATTTGATCGGCTATATAATCGCCTTGGAGTAAGTTTTGACCTGACTCGTGGAGAGAGCTACTACACAGACAAAATGCTTGCGGTAGCAAAGTCTCTTGCAGATATGGGCTTAATGGTAGAAAGTGATGGTGCGCAAATCGTAGACCTAGAAGCCTATGGGATGCCCCCATGCCTGATATTGCGTTCCGACGGAGGAACGTTATACCCCACCAGAGATATAGCCGCCGCTCTGGATAGGTACGAAATTTTCAAGTTTGATAAATGCCTGTACCTTACGGGGCATGAGCAAATTTTACATTTTGCTCAGTGGATGAAAGTTGTTGAGCTAATGGGAAATCCCGGGGCACCAGGCTTGGTGCATGTGCCATATGGTATGTATAACTTTGTAGATGGAAAGATGTCCACCCGCAAAGGGCAGATAATAAAAGCCGATGAAGTAATCAACGAAGCCGTCACCAAAACGCTGACAATTATCCAAGAGAAAAATCCCGACCTACCGGATAAGGAAGCAGTTGCCGAGCAAGTAGGAATCGGAGCATTAATTTTTAACCGGCTCTACAACAACCGGATAAAAGATGTAATGTTTAGCTGGGAGCGGGTGCTCAACTTCGAAGGCGAAACCGGGCCGTATGTGCAGTATGCCCATGCAAGATGCTGCTCCGTGCTTGCAAAAGCCGGGCATACCCATTGCCCCGATTTTGACCCAGCTCATCTAGCGGACGAAGAAGCCTTTGCGGTAGCACGGCTGCTCTATGAATATCCCGATTGCATACCCGAAGCCGCGAGCAAAAACGAGCCATATATAGTAGCAAGGCATCTGATGGCACTGGCACAGGCATACAATGCTTTTTATCATAAGCATATTATCCTGGTGGATGACCAAGAAGTACGCAGTGCGCGGCTTGCGTTGACTGCTGCTGTACAGCAGGTGTTAAAAGCTGGGCTAGGGCTGTTGAATATCGCTGCTCCGGAAGCGATGTAGTAAAATAGTGGTATGCTAGCATACCACTATTAATTATTAAATGTTAATTTCCCCTGTATTTATGCGGGTTGTGTTTTTCATAATCTGAAAAATATTATGTTCACTGTACTAGTCAACTAGTACAGTGAACACACAGTAAAAATTATTTCCACAGATTTATCCTGCAAAAATACATGCAAATTGTTGGAATATAATGAAAAAATATGGTGCAGTGCCAGCAGAAAGGTCAACGGCATCTGCAAGGTTGGTGGGCAGCGGTAACAGCATAAATTATTTGCATTTTATGCGAAGGAAGGATTGAATTGTATGGATCTGAGCTTCAATGAAGCAATTAAATTATATAGGGATGTTTACAAACGATTTGAGAAAATTGAAAAACGCCCTTGGGGCGTCGAAGGTGCTGTCATTGAGCTTACTCATCAGGTAGGTGCACTTGCATATTGTATTATGAAACAAGAAAATTATTATTTTTATTCCGTTAACGGCGAAGAAAACATCAAAAACATTAAAGATGAACTTGCTGATGTTTTTGGACAAATAATCAGAATTGCAGATTATTATGAAATTGATTTACTAGAGGCACATATGGAAGAGCGCAATAAAGAAGCACGTTGTTTAGAGGAAAACGGAGCATGAAAGTATAGTCATCAATGTGATGCTTTCACAAAACTGGTTTCGTTTAGTGACGCAAGCGGTGGGTATTAGGCAAAGCTGTTTAATTAATACCTGTTATCCGTAACAGCAGATAAACTACAAACGCACAAACCATGCTGAGCAATGTCCCAATCAAGAAATATTCAACATGGTTACGCTTTTGTGTTTTATCTGGTTCATTGATGATTTCGGGAAAGCGGATGGCTGCTTTTGCCGTGATAACAAAACCGATTGCTCCAAGTGCATTACTTAGTAATAAGAAAAATACAATCAATCGTTCCAGATATCCAATCATTCTGCCAGCATTTGGGCTAACTTTATTGGGGTCGGTTTCGTCTGGGCTTGTCTCAACTATGCTCCCGAAATTCCATATTTCATTACTTTTTATCAAATACCCTACAGGACGAAGGATGACTAATACCCCCAAAAGCGTCCAATATGGGTTTTCGGATAATAAAGAAATTCGGTGAAAAATATTACTATTCAATTCCGCTATATACGTCCATATGATTATATCGTCATTAAATATAATCCATATCAAAAAAATCGTTGCAATATGTAAAATCTGATCAACAATAAAAGGCTTCCATTTAATAAGCCGCTTAACGCTATCAAGTGCCAAGTGCGATATGCTAACAGCAAGGAAGATACATACCAACCTTAACGAAAATTGCACCACAGGAAACAATACCATTGCCATAACCAGCGTGTAACATAAGCCATGAATCGCGAGCCCTTTTCTGCGCGTTTTTTTGTTATCAGAACATTTATCCTTTGACATTTTATCCGTTTGGACGTAAAAGTCGCCTATAACATGCCCTAATAAAAGCAAAAAGAGTAAAGGATGGAATGTCATTGTATTGCCTCCTGATGTGACATTATATCCAACAAAGTAGCTTGGGCTGATGTAATGTACCAGTGGTTTGGGGGTAAGTTTTCTTCAAATAATTGCAATGCTTTCTTTTTATGTGAAAGTGCATTTGAAAAATCCCCCAATGAATAATAACAGTTAGCGATATTCGATAATGCAATAGCATAATTAATAGGGTCTTTATCTTTATCAATGGCAGACAATGCTTTATCGTATATCTCCATTGCGTATTCATATTCATTTAATTCATGGTGCGACAGTGCAAGGTTATTATACAATTCCGCAATGTATGGGTGTTCGTTATCCACTACGTTACGCGCCATACTCAAAGCCTCACTGCCATATTTTTTCGCATCTTCATAGTTGCCCATTGACCGACAAAGCCTTGCCTTTTCGCTCAATGTTTTGGAATATTCAAGCCGGGCCTTGGGCATAGGCTCTTGGATGCGCAACGCTTCGCAAATGCTTTCCTCTGCATTCTTATATTGCTTATCTCCAGTATATATCTCCGCAAGTAAGTTATATATAGCGATATATTGAGCATCATCTGAGCCCAGGTTTTGCCTTGCTATGCTAAGTGCCTTTTTTGCAGGTTTAAGCGCTCCTGCAAAGTCGAGCTGTTTAAGCTTGCGCAGTGCTACATTGAAAAATGGAACATAGCTTTTATCAATAGGTGGCTTATTTTCCACCACATAGTCGTCAATTTTAGCAAGGTATTCAGTCAATCCGTCCCAGACCATGCGATAGGCATCATAGTTTGCCGCTTTTAGTTGTTTGTTTACAACCGGTGCGGTGACGTTTAATTTGCGTGCCACGGCTTTTTGGTAATTATCATGACTTTCCATTGCCCATACTATATCCCGCTGCTTATCTGTCCAACCTTCGGTTAAGGCTGCGAGTAAAGCCATCTGCCCGTCTACAAGCCCTTGCGCCAAATTACCGATATCGAAATGAACTTGTAGCCAATGGGAGCTATTTTTTTTTTTAATTTTGTCTAATCTTTCCAGCGCGCGGTAGAATGCAGGGCCATCCGTTTTGTTGCGGTCACCATCAGTCACCGTCAACTCCCCTAAAACAACACTGATGCGAACGGTGGTTTTTTCCACTGAGTAGAATGCTTTAATAATATCCTGCACAATTTGGGGTGCATAGGACTGCGTAAGAATAACCCCTTCAAAGGCATCGCCCCGCACCATACCGAAGTTTGCCATTATAGAATCCATATATTTTGTATTAATAATGTCAAAAGCGGCTTGAGCCGCACGTTTGACATTTTGTCTTGTATCATCGCTTAACTCACGGGAGTTGATAATATCACCCATGACAACACAGTACATAGCTTTATTCCTTCCGGTGGCTGATTTCCGCAACTGGGGTCGCCGCCTTCCATAATATATGCCAATTTTGGTTATTTGACAAGCAATTAACCAAAATTGGTGTACATGCCTTAAATTAACCTTTTTTGGTGCAATCTATAGGCAGTTTGGGATGTGCTATATTATGTAGGATGCCCCAATAGGGTGCTTTTAACACAAAAAAACAAGAGAGAAATCCCTCTTGTTGAAATACAATGGAACATATGGTATAATACTGTCCAGAAAGGTCAGCGAATTAAATAAAACAGCCGCGGAACCGTGAAAGTGTCTACCAAACACTAACACGGGCTCGTAGGGATGAAACCGCATCGCCTACAAAGCACAGGATTAACCTGCCACCGCAGCGACTTAGTGTACAACATTCCCCCACATTCTTCAAGGCGGAGCCCCTTCCTTGGAGTATGGTAGTTTGTTGGCATATAAGCCAAAGCGGAAAGGCAAATTTTTTTTGTGAATGCGCATAAATAACAGCGCGTAGGCGATGATGGATTAAACTCCATCTCCCTACGCGCTTTTTTGTACCTAAATCTGCTGACCCTTACACTTTTGTCATTGCGAGCGAAGCGAAGCAATCCAGGTGCTTCGATTTTCTGGGTTGCTTCGTCGCTACGCTTCTCGCAATGACGAAGAGAGCCCATCATTATATTAATGGAGGTAAGCCATGAAAACTCTAGGGACAAGAACCATTGATGAATTAGGACGTATTATCCTGCCAAAGGAAATAAGGCAATCAAAAGACTGGGCAACAGGTGACAAAATCACATTCTATGATTACAACGGCATTATAGTCATAGAAAAAGGCGAACTAGACCAAGAATCTGGGCTTTATCCAATCAGTCCAACGGCATAAACAATAAGAAAATAAATATCAACAGGTATCCAAATTCCCCACATAATATAGCGACCTATCAAGCGTACTCTGCTTCTATGCGCGCCTGTTTTGTGAATCAAGCGTGATACTATAATCGCGCTTATTGATACAATCAATGATGCTACGCAAAGCAACAAGCCGACAATTGACGGTGGCAGGTCATAAAAAATAAAGCCGGCATTTTGTGATATCATGGAATCAAATGTGAAGCCTATATCCCTAAGTGCCCTGCTTACATAAAAGATAATAGCGAAAACTAATCCAAAATCTATCCAATCTATGATATTATACAGTGCCAGTAGGTCGGATTTCACGACCTCTTCTTTTTCGAGTGCCATGAATTCATTGTCCATTTAATATACTCCCTTTCCAAAGTTACTTCCACTCGTCATT
>Ga0131853_10008790_pt1 | contig 18419 bp, 11 predicted proteins | sample TergutLab28metaG_FD_92764 | JGI IMG/M metagenome (GOLD analysis project Ga0131853, IMG submission 92764) | Labiotermes labralis P1 segment gut microbial communities from Petit-Saut dam, French Guiana - Lab288 P1 (version 2) (version 2) | ecosystem: Host-associated > Arthropoda: Insects >... | reverse complement strand
GAAAAAACAAGACAGCCCCCAACAGGCACTCAAAAAAAAAAAAAAAAAAAAAAACCCACGGCCCACAAACAATTCCCTGTAACTCTGTGCAACATATTTACCGTAGTTACTGACAGAGTCTGAGTACAGAGGATGGCGGTAATGAAATATTCCGGCCGATTACTGGCTGACCGTAGGCAAAATCACACTAAACGGGTATCTCCAAATACCCATCTGTTGCAGCAGTGAACGCAAACACACACACATACATACATTCAAACACGCTGGGATCAAGTGTCTTTAATTACTTAGCCACTTATTTCATGGTGACAAGCAATAAGTGTAATGCCAAAACACAGACAAATCCTAACAACGATCCACGATCTAAAGCAAGAATACACTGCAGCAGCCCACGTACCTGTATATTCCGTTCATAGTCGGTAACAATGTACGGACGAAGGTATGGATTACAGCAACTATAATTCAAGTCACTGCATGCGAACTTTTCAGAATTGAATTTCAGTATTAACAGACGAAATTATACATTGCACAAAGGCTGCTTAAAACAAAGGGCGATCGTGTGACTGCTGCAACCCACACCTCATTCCATTATAGTATATCCACCACCTCTCAGTCATGTCGGTAAGCCTCACCTCTAAAGAACGTCCATGATTATCACATCGACATACAAGAATACCTTGCTCGCCGGTTGGTGGCCTGCAAATCGCAATATATTACTTGGATACTACAAGAATGGGGATGTGTGCCGCACACACTTTCGTCCCGATTACTGGTACTGATGTCCATTTACCGATAATACAGCCCCATTACCGTAGACAGAAAGTCAATTTTCCATCCAAAACAGCAAAAGCCAACGAATTTACACAGCGACAATGTGCTTGAAACCTGGAAACAATACGAACGAAACTGATATTGCATTCCAGGTTCTGTTAGATTGTATTGCATCATACATTCAATAAATTCAATCAAACACTAGATATTTTCTCAAGGTTACTAACACTATACAACGGGTTACGTGTGAAACAGATCTACCGTCCGCCCGCATGTCAACTCTTCCAACAACAATGTTGTACCGGAATTCAAGTTCATTGGCTAGTGCACGTAACTGTCCTGAACGATTGTCAACAAAATTAATGGGCACGTTAAATTCATGTTTTATCAACGACGGACACTATTTCATGCAGATTACAATTGTACAGTGAAAGAAATTTGATTTTTTACCTTTTCCGAATACCGAAAAAAGACGTTTCAAATAAACGTCGCGGAATTCAATTGTAGTTAACATGTCATGTACAGGCTCGCTGTACGACAGTGAATAAAAATTATGTGAATACACAACAAGAAATCCCGTGGATTCAAGTCACTCCTTCATGGACTGCCTGACCCTGAGGATGAAGGCCCTAAGATGCTTCGAAACATTGATTACTATTTATCCGTCGACATGGCGCAACATCCAGGAAGACTTGAATCTGCACCCTCAAATATAAAAAAGGATAATCCTGCTGATCAATTCTGCGAACAGCGAATAATGTAGGAAATGGTATGTAGTGAAACACAACTGTGTCACTGAGGTGTATTTAATGGCTATATGCTGGAAAAACTACATGTTTCGGCATGTACTGGACCGTCTTCAGGTTGTCTTGGGAACTTAAGAACTAGCTAAAAGCATGCGCGCGCACGTGGTATAGAGATCTCTACATACGGGCCTTATTAGCGAACTGGAGCGAAACAAGTAGCTTAACAAACTGAACGAAAACAGGAGACAGATGTAGAGATCTCTACACCACGTGCGCGCATGCATATAGCTAGTTCTTAAGTTCCCCAGGACAACCTGAAGATGGCCAGTACAGGCCGAAACATGTAGCCGTTCCATCATATAGTCATTAAATACACCTCAGCGACAGAGTTGTGTTTAACTACATACCATTTCCTAGTTTCACACACACAACGGGGATGACAAACTTCCTAGAGCGAATAATGTGTTTCTTAACATCCTACAATTCAATCACGACATCCAAATGCCTACTCCATATAGACGAGCGGTACTGAGCCCCTATGATCATGACAAGGGAGGGAGTGTACGTACCAACGTAACATTTAAGGCGCGTTCGCTTCACCACTGTTGCAGTTGAAAATCAGTAAGTATTACATATTCTGAGTATGTGTCCGTAGTTATCCAGCAAGGAACGCGCATGCGCAGTGCTATATTGTCATCTGTGCTCTCTCAGGCTCCACCATATTTTTCCACCATTTCATAAACGGTACGATTTTCCGGAAAAATTTAATGAACATGAAACACGTGTTTTGATTTTCTATACAACTTCTGTCTGAAATATTTCTCACTCTCAGGAGAATCCAGCGACAAATTACTCGTATTACCAATGTATACAGGTCTTCACGAAAAGTGCCCGTTATTCTTGTTATATTTCAATCAAACTTTTATTATCTAAAGAGATTTTCCAAAAATACTCACCACGTCAAATGCCATGAAAATCCGTCCAAGGGGAGCCGACTTGTTCCATCCGGACGGATGGACGGATAGACACGACGAAGCTAACAGTCGCTTTTAGCAGTTGTGCAAAAGCTTCCCACAAATTCAGAGGTACACATATTTTGAAACTAGCACTGGACCGTTCATTCTTATCAAACGTAACACAGGTAATGGACGGTTGGCAATTACCTGGCAATAGAGTCATCTGTCACACAAGTCTGCTCATTACAGGACCTGTATAATACGCACTACAGAATGACAGTTTCCGTAACTTCTGCTCGTCGTGTAAGACCTCATATACCCTACATGAACACATGCTCTACAGCTGCAGAGCACACTGCAGTAACACGACAGCAGAAGACAGCAACGCGATATTTAAGACATTCTATCGAATGTTCTACACCCCTTCCTGACAATTACACATACAACGTTCCAAGGCGATCGACTTTAAAGTGGTCATTTAAAATGTGAGCATTAACAGGATACGTGCCAGAAACTTCTATTTGCCCCTCCCCAGAACGAATGAAGGGAGGATTTGCTAAAAGCTGGCTGTAATATTTCTATTTCCTTGCTATCAGTAATGGGAACACGTCCACTTTTAACTGGTTTCTTGTCGAAAGCATTATGGTACTGTTACACTAACTCGTGAAATGGCATTACAGCTCCACGTGTGTTAGAAAAACATAATATCCAACGGAATACAAGCAGCTACCAAGATGACCCTTATTTCGAATGTGATAACACACAAAGTCAGATTTAAGACGGTAACAATTTTCTCTCCAGCCCTCCTCCTTTCTTTCTTTCTTTCTTCATCTGTGCTGCCTGAGTAAAATCAGTATGTCTACTGTAACCCTTGGGAAGGGCCAAAGAATACACAATGTTTATTTTGGCAATGGGCAACAGCCCTCTTTTATGTGAGTTTTGTCACAGCAAAAGTTTGATTACCAAACACCACATTAAAAGCATAATGTATCATTGTCCGGTTGCCGATAATGCGATATATTTGTTATCCTGTGTCGACGAATTTAGTTGCGACAAGCCATTAAAAAAGGAACAGCTTCGAGTCAACGTCATGAAGATTTGATGAGTCGAATGAACACATGCAGTCTTTGAGCGAGTGCTGCGGTCAAACGAACAAAAATAGCAATCAGAATAGCAAACTTCGAGAAATAAATAACTGAATTTCAATTAGTGAAAACAAATACCAAAAATGCTGTCGCCGAACGTGCAAGACAAACGGAAATGCTTGGTAACTGCAATACTGAGAGTAATGGTGCAGAGCATGGCTGCAGCAAGTGGAGTTACCGGAGAAGGCGGACGGCCTACTGGATGTGGTGAAGTGACGAGAGATAGGTGTTTGCTTGTAACATCATTGTGACAAGGTCAGCTGTACTTATGGGCTAGCAGAGAAGGCCTGCCTAGATGAAACACGACACTGTCTTTGCATTAGTGACTCGCTCCTAGCCTACCATTTGAAAATTCCACCGGCCAAATCCATGCACTGCACAATAAACAGTTGCTCTTGTCCATTCCGTGAAGGCGTAAGCGAAGCAGAGGTATAGCTCCACCCACTCTTAACCTCGACATTAAATGGAGGTGTCTGGTCAACTTCACGTCCAGCCGATTAACCCCCACGCCCACTGAATAGGGGGCTGGAAGGGCCCTACAGCCGGTATGGACGGTGCTGGAGATGAGAAAAATCTCTTGCCCCTACCAGCATTACCAACATGTCTATTCGCTTCTCACGTTGTCTCACCTAAAGCGGCTCAACAGCGCAGGAATGAAAACACTCTGCACAAACGAAGTCGAAATTATTTCACAAACAGCGGAAGTTAATTTGAATACAAAAATATGGCATACGTTATACGATAACCTGCCTGTCAGTCAGCATTAGATAGCAATCCTCCTGTCCATTTATCCACATTTCTGTCCATCGATGGAACAATGAAAAAAACTTCATCCAATTTCTACATGCTCCGTATAGCAATCACACGTCATTGAAATATGAAATATAAAATACAAGTAACGACATTTTAAAAAATTCTGGCTTTAACGCAGCGGTGAATCTGCATATTAAGCAATCATGCTACATTCACCCAACGATTCCTCCTTTCATGAAGACTACTACATGCAGAAATAAATGTTCAAGAGTCAGAATTAATTCCGGCCATAACGTTTCTGTTAAATGTCTCTTACGAACCGAATGCCGAATGATTTTCTCAGAATTATGACAACGGTCATTAAACATGCCATAAAGGAATGTATAGGCTACCTGATTCAACTTGTCCAACTTTTATACTTGTACAACATGCAGGACATTTGGTAGCACCGAACACGATCACGCAAATATACACAACATTTAATATAGCTGTGTTATAGTGATTATTATGTCAGATGTTCTTGGCATATTAAACGTTCCTTTTCTATTCCTTACTCTTAAAGTGCATAATTATGAATTATATTGTAAGAAACACAGAGCCATATTGAAACTGCTATCTTCAGGAAACCCACAACGACAGACTTTATAATCCCAAACAGCCTCTGTCACCGTATAGAACACAAGATGCCAGCAATAAGACAGTTTTGCTATATAATTCATAATTATCCACTTGACAAGCCAGAAGAAAGAAAAAACTAATACAGTCAAGAACATCTTGCATAATAATCAATACAACACGAACGCATTACACTTTGTCAGTTGATAAATGAGAAAAATACATACACAAAATTATTTCACACATGTTTGGTCAAAAACAGTTATGTAACCCTGTATAGATGTATGTGCCATGTTAAAAGCAAATGGTTGTTGTGCAGAGAACGGGAAGGCTTATGATATTATCAATTCTTGCACCTCTCCCCCAACAATTCGCAAAAAAATCACGCCACCCAGTTTACCCAACGTTCGTAAATTTCCATTTCCTACCACCGACGGTACATAAATAATTTCTGCATGCATTGTACGCGGATCAATCAAAGAAGATCAAAAGTTCGTTCCATAACGTTTTGTCTTCTTAATGCCCAACAATGAACAATGCATTCAGTCTGCCCAGCACTGCGGCTGGTCAACGCCAGAACACTAGTCTACCCGCTTACAAGTTATCACAGAAAAAACCAAAGTGCTCAGAGCTCTCGGGGGATCAGTTACACGCTACTTCCAAATCACAGTTTCTTACCTCCTACGATTCTTTAGTTCGTTTCCTTATAAAACTCGTCTTTCTGTCCGTTCGTAACAGTTACAACAAGAACTGCTGAAAAAAAAAACCCGGTCCTGCAATTTGACTGAATAAGATATAATGTCTGTCTCACCCCGAATCCTCTCATTTTCACTCTCAAAATAATAGCAGCACGACGCAGAAAGCCGAGAACTTAATCCTCTCACGTGAAGAAACTCCCTCCCCCAAAACCCAAACAATGGTCGACTGACAAGGTAAAGCATGGTAGAAAGTTTCAACAAACAGAGACCACTTCACCCGCCCAAAAGGCCACAGAATGAACAGGCTGTACACTGCCATATAAGTGTTCAACACTTGAACATATCGCCCTGTTTTTCGGATCGCGTCTTTTGAGTCAAATTTCGAATCATCATCATCAGACCCCTCTCTACTAAAATAAAACTTAGTATTTCCAAGCTTAAGTCATTATGTTTAAAGTCATGATGTACGGAAGGCGTGGCTACCCACCAAGAGACCCAGTCTCACCACACCTCCAAAAAAAACTGAAAACTACCGATGCAGGTGATAAAAATTCTACAAACCGGTAATTCCAACTGCTGAAGTCTGCGAAACCTTTTAGGCACAAAAATGAAAACATGCACACCCACAAAGACACAGGCGGCGTCCGAGAACTGCCTGTTTCCGACATGAAGCTCTACTTCGCTCGCAAAAAAAAAAAACTCAATTTCACATTCACAATGACAACACCTAAAATATGCAAACGAAAAAAAAAAAGATGAGCTTCGCCTTTTATTCAGAGTACTGCTCGGCCCTACGGTACTAGAAGAACTCTGGCCACCTTCACGCCAGCGACAGAAAACAGTTTGTTCTTTCCTGCAATTCACCTTTCGCCTCCATTTGTTTTTGTTTAGCTTCGCTATCACTATCGCTGGACAAGTGACTCGCTCCTGGCCGTTCATTTGAAAATTTCATCGGCCAAAACGTAATAAATGGCCTATATGAGTCAAAAAATTAATCAGTTGGCCGTTCATTGGTTGGTAGTTAAAATAAAGGTACACATTTCTCAATTTAAAAGTGTCTCACAGCCGCGGCTGTTTTCGACTTTGCGTAAGACACCCTCAGTAGCCTTCAGACATGAATTTCGGCCTACTGCAGATACGTGTCGACAGTTGCAAAGCCAAGCAAGTCACGTCTCTAACACTATCAAGTGTAAGGTATTATTATTTCCTTAAACATTCGCCACATTGGAGAATGTGACAAAACACGCAGCTACGTTTGAGTGACAGCACTCCTGGACCTGACAGAAATCGGCGTCTGGATACAACTTCTTGAGAAGTCGCGATTCACTGGACAACTGCAAACCACAACTCGACAAACAACGTTCTGGATGTGACCAAGACCCTCCCTGCCCAAATCGCAGCGTTAATAAATTTCACCAAAACTTGCTCAATAGCTGAGATTAAACAAGTCCTGTCGCAGACGCATGGTCCGTGCGACTTGTGCGAAGGGCGTTTAAAAATCTAGTCGACTGACACTACTCTGATATAATCCCACCGCTATTGGTTTCAATACACGTGGCGTGGCAGTATCAATTCTCGGTCAAGGGTGAAAACAATCAATTGTGTGTCGTCTGCGTCGCCAGGAGGGACACAGGTGTTACAATGATTTTTAAATCTGAATCGTTTACTTTTCCATGTCAGAAAACACAGGAAAACTATGAGGAACATGGAATAGGAATCCAATTTAACATGGAGTCTGGTTATCCGAGCGTTAAGATCGTGCGATTCCCCGTTCGACTGTTTGCTCTTCCCGCTCTGGGACGGAAGGTAGGCCGAAGGTATTTTTTTCTCTTCGACCACCACCGCTCCTGTGCAGGTCCTGTCAGTTCCTTCACAAAGTTCTCGTAACTCACGTACTGTACAATTCATGTTATTAAACAATGGCCTCATAAACAACTTCTGTAAGACCGCTGGAAAACAGGTTCTTTCTTCTTCTACAGAAGAACGATGGGATGCATGTGTCAGCTTGGATATCACATCGGTATAAGAAACGCTCACGCATTAAGAAGTTAAGTGGGCCAACCCCTTGGCGTATCGAGAATAAATAGCATCACCAAAAAGAAATTAAACAGATTGTGATGTCTGTCTGTGTCTGATGGGTACCAACTAATCTACAAGTTCTACCATCAAAGAATTAATTACTAATGCTTATACTATACGCAACTGAGAATATAGCAAACCAAATGCGACTTAAAAATTGCGACGTCTGACCATCACGCACTGCAACACACTAAGACGTTCTACACCAACGGTGCAGCATGTGTGCCAGTGTCGCCAGTGTGTCAAGATGGGAGCCGAAATGCCGGCGTTCTTGAAGTGCGTAGTTCGTGGTCTATCTCGTTCCAGACAATGCCTGGGCCGATCCTTCAGACTAGCAACTAACTCTTGTCTATATTAGTAAAGATAAACCTGGAAGAGTGGTTCCCAAAATGTGCTCCGTGTATCCCAAGGGATCCGCAACCAGCTCCCACGAGATACGCTGATACATTTCAGGAATGTGTACCTTGACATTCATCTTGTAGTCAAAGGGATAATTTTTGTTAAAATAATCACTGAACTTCTTTAACTGGCGATATTTTTATTCCGTATGAGTATCAGAATATCTAATTAAGAAATACCCTGTACCCACGAAGCGAGCGACAGTCGGTTTAAATGAGGTCATATTATGTAACTAAAATCTCGCAGAAAGCAAAAAAATATGACTGCGGCCTATTTCTCATAATGGCTCGGAATAACAGTTTGAACTCAACATTCCACTTAGACGTCAATCGTGATTCTTGTACTGACCAAGCCAACGTCGAGGTCTTCACGTTACGCGAATGTTAATGCTGTCCAGTTTCAACCGAAGTTAAATTTGGTCGACAGATTTTAGTGAAAAACGAAAATATAAAATTTAAGGGAGCCGAAATTTTCCTCATGAACAGACAGACAGACAGACATAGACATGACGATGCATCAGTCAACTTTCGCAGCTGTTTTGCGAAAGAGCCTAAAAAGACCCGTGGCATTTGCTCGTATTACGAATAAGCTACAACATAAATAACGGTTAACTGCCGAAACATACAGCCTTTGCAAGCGCAAGAACATCAGACGGCACACATGATACCTAACTTCTTGTCCGTGCGCTATTAAGACACTATTAACAAATCAATGCCTAATCTGGTGTCCAAGGTCTTTCCTTTGTACATAGGCAGTCGGAGCGCACATGACGAGATTCACCTTCACTACACGCCCTTTTACATAACGTACATACAGCTTGGTGTGACAACATCCGGCCAGGCACACAGTTCTTTTACTTCCATGAGGTCTCGTCACACGCACGCAGATCTAGCAGAGACAGACGGACGATTACTCCTGAGGCAGCATACGTCTCGCCGACAACTCTACAGAGCCGGGCTCGTAGATTCGTGCCGGATGCTAACACACTGCCTCTGTCTCTCTCGCTCTCGCCCTCGACGCCCTGCCTACACCACTCTTTACCTGTTAGTGCAAAGGGCTGGGAGTAAAGTTCACCCTAGAACAGACCACTAAGGCCCGGGGGGGAAGAGTTAAAGCTCTACTCTTTCTTTAACCTCGGCAGTAGAGGGTGTGGGTGCTCAACGCCAGGCCCCGGCCGTTTTACCACCGTGAAAGACCCGGCACCCATTCTATTGGGGGCTGGGTAGGCCGGTCTGGACGGGTGCGGGAAATCTCGACCCACAGGGATTCGATCCCCGTACCGCCCAGCCTGTAGCCAGTCGCTATACCGACTGAGCTATCCTGGCCCACAAAAGGACAGGGAGTATTTACGGAAAATCACAACAGCCGTCACGATGGACGCTCTCCGGGCCGAAAATTCACCCAGACATCTCCAGATATCGACGCTGCGGTACACAATCGCTCAACTACCACATTCGGTTTTCTTTTAAAGAAATATAATATACAGTATTTCCAACAGTGGGATCAGTAATATTAAATTTCCTTGTGCCACTACGCGATTCGCATAACCAGGAAAATTTTAAGACCCCGTCTGGCGTACATGTGCATCCGTATCCTCTGTTCGGACATAAAAAATCTTAAGAATTGACGGTCACTGAAAATGCCTAGCAACAGTTCTATAAAGTGTTATCCTGCTCCAAAACGTTCGGAACGGCTCTGAGGCCCAATCCGCCTCTTATTCAGTGAGTACAACGGTTCTTTCCCGCGCGTACAGTGGCCGTGCGATGAAGGCGACCGACTACTCACCTCCACCTAGTGGTGAGGTTAAGAATGAGCGGAGCTACAGCTACACGTTCAATCCCTCCTTAAACTTTCATGGCGTGGACAAAGATAACTTATTTTACCCTCTACGTTCTGGTTAGACCTGAAAAAAACTGTATTCAATAACTGTTATAATTTAAACCAACGAATAATATAACATTACTGTAAATCTAACAGAGTTGGTTGAAATTAGTCACTAAACTATATTGCACGGAAAGGAAAATGCGGGGGAAAAAACTGCATTATATGAACAGTTATGTGAAATTTCGTAACTTTACTTTGGCCTCCTAACAGGAAGGACACTTCATTTACTGAACCGGCTCCATGTCAATCGCTCTCACTACATTAAAACCTCCACCGAACACCGAAAACAAATTTCTGTCAAGCCTCGTTTCAAAAAATACACAGTGTGTCATCTCCAATTTACAGTGGGTAGCCTTATAAATGCAGATGCAGTAATACGGAACGGCTCTAGGGCCCACTCCTCTTCCATCTGACGGGTAGTCGGGGCAACTTTCCTGGCGGTAAAGCGGCCGAGGTGTGAAACTGACCACCAACCTCCAACCAGAGCCAAGGTTAATGCATTGGAGCTATACCTCCACCTTCCCATACGCCTTCATGACGTGATGATATCGAAGCACTGGCAAAATACCGTTACAACATACATAAATGAGCCCCACAATTCAGCTAGCACCAGAAACACCGCCATGCATTGTAGGGTTTGGCGTCTTTCTTCTGATATAATACTAAGAATGCCAGGTACAATACGAAGCTCGCTGGAGCGTGGGGCAGCACAATGCTCCGCTCTGTCTCCCCACTCGCAGCTGGCCTAAGGGCTAACATTATTGACTTACTCACAGGCCTGGAATAACTGTTGTCAAATTCAGGAAAGCTGACAGGGTAAACAAGGATGAGATGAAGAGTATTTTTGAGTATTCAGAAGGCATTTAGAAGGGCGCATCAGATCTACAACATTTCGATACTTCAGCCTCAAGGACCTGAAAAGTCGTGCGGGTAGGCAGCCCGCACACGATGTTCGAATTGGCATAATGAACAGTTCATTTTCAGTTATTCAACGACGCTTTTTTTCTCTCTCTGCAAATGTTCTATATCGTTTAATTAGATACGGTTCCGGGAAAGTCTCTGATGCTGCCAATATCACGAAGGGAATGGTTCCACCTGATGCCGCCTGGTTAACTGTCTCCATCCTACAACTCTTTTAACTACATGATTATTTTTAAAAAGCGGAGAGTGAAAAGAAATATCTTGGAAACATAATGGATGGACAAAAACACAAACGAACTGTGCAGCCCGGCTTAGCATTTTGGGGTATATACGCAGCATTCCTACATTCATGGAAACCTTCAAGTCAGTACAAGCACAGAGTTACTGTTACTGTCATTACCACCTACTTAAGGTTTATTTAACGACGATGTCAGTAACTCGACTCAATACAGCGCCCAACAGCAGCAGGGACAGTGGGTAGTAAGACAGGACGTGGAAGGCATTCACCTAGAGGAACAAGGAAAACCACGAGAACACTGCCAGACAACGTGCTCGGCGGATAGTTACAAATGTTCTGAAAGAACGCGCTGCCTAAATTTTCAAAGCGAAAGAACACCGCTTAGTCCCGACAACTTCAAATTCCACACAAATCACGAGGTTGGGCTTGAGAAACTTGTTCGGTGAACTACTATAATTACGACTACTGCTCCTATACTACTACTACTACTACTACTACTACTACTACTACTACTACTACTACTACTACCGTCTTGTTAGAAACTAAAAAAGGGAAATGCATATACAAGAGGAAATACGGTCGTTTACCGTGAAGGAATTCACAAGACTTGTATCAGAATAGCAGAGCAGAGACGCTTTCAAATGGCCTGCACCTAGCTATAAAAATAAGGTAAGCGTAATTTACAGGTGTAGAGTGCTTCCTCACTGCAATGATGGCCTAACAGCACTTGCGTTAGTTCGGCGTCTCGTCAGAATATCCATTTACTGCTACCGTTCCTAATACTGTAGCCGACGAGGCAAAGAGACGCCAATGCACCAGAGTTCACATAGTAGCTGCAATCGTGTGCATAGCGACTTTACAACCAGATTCGCGAAGTCTGGCGGTAAGATGTCGACCTGCTTCGCTTCAAGGTCATACCACGCAGGGTTAATGGCTGACATGTTAGCACTGGGGACACATTTTTCGCCGAGTGCTTCGGGTTCCACTAACAGTACCATTCCGCCATGCTCGTTTTTCATTCATCTATCAGCGACGCTAAAGTCTGTATCAGCATCTGGGAGCGTCGTTCTCCCTCCCAGTGTACTTACGATGGTCGCCGTTGTAATCAGAGCTATGGCATTAAATATAGTCGTCATGTATGTCTCCGCTTTAAACCACACGACACAGACTCATTGTACATTGAGAAAGGTGTATCGGTAACATGTCATTTGAAACATATTATGTAACTCATAAAGGTAAAAAGGTAAAGTGATCCCGTTACGGGCCCGGTGTGGCCCAGAGGATGGGTAGAGGTATAGCTCTACTCCTCCATGACCGCGACACTAGAAGGGGATGAGTGGTCAGCACCACGCCCCGGCCGCACTTTACCACCGGGAAAGACTCGGTACAAATTTTACAGGAGGCTGGGCGGGCCCCACGGTCGGTCTGGACGGGCGGAAAATCTCGTCGTCGCCGGGATTCGATCCCGGACCGTCCATCTCGTAGTCAGTTGCTATACCGACTGAGCCACCTGGCCCATTATGTAATTCAGGCACAGCAATAAATATGGGGCGTAATGATCAGTTCGCAATTGACTCTGCTGTAGATGATAGCGAATTTGCTTTCGGATACATTAATGAAGTTGGCAAACCGACAGCAAGCGACGGGAGGATTTGATACGCATAGTGATGCGAGAGGGGTTTGAGACGAAGGTATATATTTGGCAAGCATGGGTCCGAAGGGAGTGGGAATACCTACCGGATGTTTCTATGTATTTATGGTTCAATGTAGATCAGGCGCCAATGAAAATAAACAGAATAAAAGCATGTATGGACCATGTTAAGGAACTGCAGTCTTAAGTCGTGAGGTCGGTGAGGATAGACATCGAACTGAAAACGGAGGGACAATGTGGGAGTTCGTCGGCACAGGGCCATGGTAAGCAAGACAATGGGTACATTCGTTCATTAAAGGCAAATCTTCTACTTCTTAGTTTTAAATTTCCGCATGGGAATTGAATGAGTGTGGAGTGTTGGTGAGGATGTAAAAATTTCGGAATGTACTGAATACAACAGCGTTCTGACAAAACCAGACCAGACGGCGCAGGTCATTCAAAAACGTTCAATTCAGAAATATACAAATGGTAAAGGTAAAGGTAAAGGTAAACTGTAAAACAGTCCCGTTACAGGCCTGAAGTGGCCCAGAAGGTTTCAGGAAGTTAAGGTTCCCAGATTTCATGACATCGGCACAGGATGGTTGTAAGTTTGTCAGTCTTACCCACCGGCCGCCTTTGCCCCCAAGAAATGCTCCTGGTACTCATTTCTGTTAGAGGCTGAGTCGACCCCAGGGTCATAGTGTGATCGGAAGGATTTTATTTCAATGAAAAATTCCAATGACACCAGCTGGGATCGAACCAGCGACCTTCAGATTTGTAGCACAGCACCTTAACCACTGTGCTACCGCGTTCCCCCTACAGATGACCAAGGGATTTCGAAAAGACTGAACCAGTCGTCTGCAACTGGCGGTTCCAACACACTTCAAACGAGGAACGCCTAAAGGTGAAGACGTTTTGTTGTGCTTAATAGCGCAACGTATCATGTGCGCGTACGTAGGCGGGGATGCAGCTTCATGCGTTCTTAACCTTGGCGCTGTCATAGATGGCCAGTCAGCTTCAGGCCGCGGCCCGCGGGGAAACAGACCGCGGTACACACTGAAGAGGGGGCTGGGTGGGTGGGTGGGGGGTCAGAATCGGTCGATACGTGATGCGAAAACTATTAAAAGAAACACTAAGTCTGCCACACACCGAACTGCAGCCTGCGGCCTGTAAATCGGTGGGTGACACGACGCCTGATTAAGGCAGCCTAGGTCCCGACTGAGCACGACGAACAACTATCCATACCACCACTACGAAGAGAAAGAGCCAGTTTAAGGACTTAAAATCGGGAAAACAGTGGTTTGATTCCCAGCTGCGAAGAGATTTTCCCCCCAAAATTTCCAGAACGGCTTCGGTGCTTGCCCTGCCACGTATTCAATTGGTACCGGAGACTCTTTCCTTGGGAGCAAAGGGGCCGGAGCGAAAAGCTGGTCACTTACCCCCCCCCCCCCAATTTAAGGCTAAGGTTAAGAATAAGCGGGCTATACCTGCACATCCCCATACGCTTTCAAACCCTGCACATGTACACTAATAACGAATATGGCATCTTTTGGCCTCCCAAGTTACTCTCAAATGACACATTCAGTTCACTTGAACTGTACTGTGAAATCAAAGTGCGTACACCACTTCTCTGCTTGTCATTACCATTTCCAATCCAGCCCTTTTCTGGGCTCCATTTAAAAAGACAACAGCCACACACACGAGAGCGCAGGCAACAGGCATGTGACGTAAGGTCTGTGTCACAAACGTTACAGTATTACGCACTATTACACAACCGTGAAATGCAACACAGCTACCCTGTTCGTTGTACTTACTGCGTAACACGTATCTGTCCCTTCGTCCGTACACTTCGACTACGAATCCACACACGTAAATGTAAAGTCTGGACAGGTCTTAAGGGATGCAGGAGGCTGAGGAGACACCCGTGGCACTAATTTCTGTTAGAGGCTGAGTCGATCCCAGGGCCATTGTGCAGTCGGATGGATTAGGTCAGTGACTCGAACCCGCGACCTTACGGCTTGTACCGCAGTGCCTGAACTAACTGCGCCACCGCGTACCCCCATGAATCCACTTACCACCATTAAATCTGCCCTACATCATAGCGCTAAGCTCCTACTTTCCATACACGTCAAATCGAACTTCGACCAGCTTTCTCAAAGCCGACATAATGCATCGAACAATCAGTCGCAGACTACAGAATATAACACAAAGTTCGCCATTAGACCTGCAGCTTCTGTCTGAAACGCTCTGCAATATGGTGTACCATACGGTACTTACTTACTGATTTAATTACTTACTTACTCCATGGAGGAGCGTAAGTTAAAAAAAAAAAAGGCACAATAAAAATAACACATCCCTTCGAACATCGGCTCTGTGAATATTACATCTCTGTTCCACCACACTTCGAATTTATATGGCCCATTTCTGCGGCAAGCGCTCAAGCACTAGATGCTTAAGACAAAACATCAAACAACGGATTTATATTCAGAGGGGAAAGAATAATGGAGAACATGAGTGGAAATGATCCACCGGAACATGTCGCACAATGAGAGTTCACCGCAATGCGCAGCGGTTAATCAGGCTGCGCCCCCGATTATTAATTCCCCTTTTTGAGATATGCTGCAGTACGGTAACTTCCCTTACTTGTAGATCTATTCACAACAAAAACTTCAAATCAAAAAATTCATTTCAAATTCCACTACGAGAGAGGCTTAAATTACAATGCATACCGGTTATTAAAGTACTTATCTCACTTTATACCTGACGGTTTAATAAAACTGGAGAATTAATCAAACTATTAAAGTTTATTGTGCCGTACTGAGTTACCGAAATATACAGGGATACAATTCAAGGCACAGCATTCACCAAACTCATCAAATATGAAGATCTCACAACTCACGTCTCAATAACAACAAGCTTTATCACTCTAGCAAGTGTGTCATCCCTGTTGTGTGTGTGAAACTTGGAAAATTGTATGTAGTCAAACACAACTGTGTCACATGATGTGTATTTAATGACTATATAATGGACAACTACATGTTTCGGCCTGTACTGGCCAACCTAAGTTCCCCCAAGACAACCTGAAGATGGTCAGTACAGGCCGAAACATGTAGTTGTCCATTATATAGTCATTAAATACACCTCATGTGACACAGTTGTGTTTGACTACGTACAATTTTCCAAGCTTTATCACTGCTTAAGCACGAAGTCTTGACAGCCTCCTATAGCAGTTGTCAAAAAAAAAGGTCCACACATTCTGGACCTCGATATGGAGCACCGTAGTTCCTCGCAGGGGGGGATATACAATCTCGGTCGGAAAAAAACTGAAAATCAAGCTCCACTGACAACGCCGGCAACAACAGGCCTAATTAATTTCTTAATAAGCTAACCGCCACTATTTTTTCAGAAAGAGCTCCACACCATTCGTTATTAACACAACTATCGACATCTCGATATCTTGCTGTCATTACTGGATGACTCTGTTATCAGTATGAACATGGATAGACACCATTAGGCCTACTTACCACAGAACATTATCAGACCATTTACGAAGAACGCTTTCAAGGAAAGCAACAAAAGCGGATAAAAAGATGCAAATATTACGTAACGTGTATCATGTTCACCTCCCGTCTGCATGAACGCATTTACCAGCCAAGAATCTATGTCCACCTTACTACTGACATATTGGAAAAAAAAATCTAGAACGAAGATGTTTGGAATCTAACAGCTGGGGTAATAACATGTTCTAACCACAAAGCACTCGCACGTGCTGTCCCATGTAAACCAGCAAAGTTAACGTTCTCAGCTACCATCCGTTCATGTCAATAATGAAAATAACTTCGGAGAGGCTTCAATTTTTGCATCGGGTGACTTAAATAAAACATCCTTACAGTTCAGGTTTCGTAATTTGAGTGGCAATGGATTTACTTCCATAATTTTTATCGCATTCACTTCCAGACATACTACCCAATTTATTCGCATTAAAGTCCACTTTAAATTCCTACCACATCCGGGCAACGCACGAACAGTGACTGGGATTACAGACCCAAGATTGGTAGTTAATGCTAACCACGCAAGCGAGCATGGAGAGCAGCTGCGAGTGTATGCAGGCCGTCGTTTTCATTGGTACTGCCGTACCGCCACTTAGGACAGTATCTGGAAGCAGATAACTACACCTACCCCGCTGCGTTATGCCGGCTGGCATGTGCAGACACTGGTACATGCACACATTATGCTGCCGTGACAGTTCTGCCACTTGGTGCAGCGGTATAAATAACTGGAAGCAGTTACCATATATATATATACACACACACACACACACATATAAATATGTGAGCCGGGCAGCTCACTCGGTATATCGACTGACTACGGGCTGAACGGTCCGCGATAGAATCCCGGTGAGGACGAGATTTTCCGACCTTCCAGACCGGCTCTGGGGTCCACCCAGCCTCCTGTACAATGGGTAGCGGGTCTTTCCCGGGGGTAAAGTACGGCCGAGGCGTGCTGCTGACCACTCACCCCCTTCTAGTGCCGCGGTCATAGAACAGTATAGCTATACCTCTACCCAGCCTCTGGGCCACACCGGGCCTGTAACGGGATCTCTTTACCTTGTCACATACATACACAAACGGCACTATTAGATACAATGACAAACATGTGCCAAACCTCCTACATGTTTCGGCCTTTTTCGGTAATTTTCAGGGTGGTGTTCAACGAAGAATTTCAAAGCAATCTGTCACAAATCCGTCCAACACAACCATATTTATTTTTACTTAAGCATGAATATGTGTTTCGTTTACACAGACCATCATCAGGCCATTATTTCAAAATATTTAAAAACAAGGTAAAAATACAAGGAGAGAATCAAAAATGTCCGGAATTGTTAAAAAATTATTTTAAATATTTGCACAAATTTGAAACTTCAGTCCCGTTCAAAGTACTCCTTCCTTGGGCATTGTGACAGTTTCAACTGCTGCTTTTCTCTAAAGGAAGCAGAATTTCACACTCACACACACACACACACACACACACACACTTGTTCTTTAATATCAGTTATTTCATTTTTTTAAATAATCACCAGACATAATGGAAGACACTTAGAAAAAATGCCAGAACGAAGTGAAGTCCAAGTCGTATTAACACAGCAGGATGTCCTCTACGAAATTAAATAAAAATATATTAACGGTCAATAATGTATTTTTCTTTACAGAATACAACCTTTAAGATGGCCGAAACACGTAGGAGGTTTACCATATGTTTGTAAATCACTGTATCAAATCACAGTGCAGTTATTTTATATATATATATATATATATATATATATATATATATACAGTGTCCCAGAAGGAAAGGACCTAACTTCGGGAGAGGGTTCCTTAGGTCAAACTATAACGATATAACCCAAAACACCTATATCCAAAGTTCAATGGTTACGGAGATATTGGCCAGAGAAATTTGAAACTGACAGCTATTACTCACTTATTGATTACCAAATACATATTGAAACTGGCAGGAATATGTGGTTTCTGTAATGTTAATATCTGTACATAACATCAAAGTAACTTGTGAGTGACATAAAGCCATT
>Ga0131853_10008789_pt1 | contig 18419 bp, 20 predicted proteins | sample TergutLab28metaG_FD_92764 | JGI IMG/M metagenome (GOLD analysis project Ga0131853, IMG submission 92764) | Labiotermes labralis P1 segment gut microbial communities from Petit-Saut dam, French Guiana - Lab288 P1 (version 2) (version 2) | ecosystem: Host-associated > Arthropoda: Insects >... | reverse complement strand
TCCATACGGTCAAGCATACTAGTAAGGGTTGTTTTTGCCAAAGAAGTCAATTTCCCAATTTCTGTAATGGTTAACTGTTCATGTTCCCAAAGGACATAAAGGATTCGCCCTTGCGCACCATTAAAAACATCAACACCACTCTCTTTCAACATCTTTTCCCAAGTTCGTCCACTAAGATGCCGAATTTGAGACATTAAAAAGCCACCTTGCTTTTTCAAGGATATCACCTCACTTCTATATAGAATAGTACCATATAGAACTTTTTTTGTCAATGAATAGAATCGAGGTTATCGGAATTAATAAAAATAATTTTTAATGTGACAGGCTGTTGTCACATTTTTTATGCTATACTAAACTGAGGTGGTGATGAAAATGCAGATAGAGCGGTTGTTTAAGATTATTTATATTCTTTTACATGAAGAAAAAGTATCAGCAAGTGTTTTAGCTGAAAGACTTGGCGTTTCACGACGTACCATTTGTCGAGATGTTGACACATTAAGTTTAACGGGTATTCCGATTTATACAGAAAAAGGAAAAGGTGGCGGGATAAGCTTACTGCCTGAATTTGTGCTAAATAAATCTCTTTTAAATGAACAAGAGCAGAGTGAGATTTTATCTGCTTTGCATGGTTTATCAAATATCGGTAAAAGTGATACGAGAGAAGTGTTACAAAAAGTATCAACTATTTTCAATAAAAATGTGACAAATTGGTTAGAGGTGGATTTTTCTGATTGGCATAGCAATGATAATTATTTTAATGAGCTTAAAACTGCTATCCTTGACCGATATATCGCTGAATTTGATTATTATAACAGCTATGGGAACAAAACTTTTCGTCAAGTCGAACCTTTTCAACTCTGGTTTAAATCGAAATCTTGGTATTTAAGAGGATTTTGTTTAGCGAAGCAAGGAGAACGTGTATATAAACTATCGAGAATTAAAAATCTTTTGGTGACTGATAAGCAATTTGAGCAACGCGACTTAGAATCGAAAAGTGAATCTACCATGACAGCAACTGAAATAGATGAAATGACAGCAATAAAATTTCGTATCGCACCTGAACGTGCATATCGCGTGTACGATGACTTTAGCGAAGCTGAGGTTGAAAGGCAAGCTGATGGATACTTTGTCGTAACAACGGCTCTCCCTATAGATAATTGGGTGCATAGCTTTGTATTATCTTATGGAAAACATATCGAGATATTAGAACCAGCATGGCTTCGAGATGTGATAAAAGAAGAAATGAGTGAAATGTTAAAAATCTATTCATAATGTGACATACTGTTGGCACACTTTAAATGGTACAATGTTTCTCAGATTAAAGAAAAGGAATGATGAAAATGACTAAAGATATTCAAGGAGCAATCAAAGAGTGGAAATTTGCAAGAGCTAATACAATAGCTTTCATTAAACACTTAGGAGATGAGAGGTTGAGAATCAATTTACCACGACCAGCCTTAGATACATTTTGCAAGCATTTTGAAGAGCTAATTGAAGTTCAAAATGCCAGTATAGAAGCTATCACAACAGGAACAATGACTTTTGATAACTGTAAATCGGATTTTGATTATGAAGGACTTTCCACTGTAAACGAATTACTACAGAAAATGACAGAAGTTGATGAGAAAATGTTAGAAATTCTTTCGAAAACAGATGCTGACTCAGAAGTAGATTGGTGGGGAGAGCCTAAGACGATTGTAAATCAGATAAGTTTTCAAGTAAGTCATGAAACATTGCATTTAGGACAACTCATTGCATTTTGCTATGTACTTGATATTAAAATGCCAAAAGAAGTCATCGAAGCATGGGCATTATCAGGTACTGAAAAATAAGGAGTTTTGACATGGAAAAAATAAATGAAGATTTTCAAGATTTTTTAATAAGTGTAAATGATGACTATAAAGTCTTTGTTCACACCGTTCACGAGATGGTATTGAAAGAAAATTACACCAACATTAAAGTAGGCTCTTCCAAAACAAACTTATTCTCAGTTTCATACACCCAACCTAAAACACGACTTGGCATTGTGAATTTTTATGTTCGTAAAAGAGGATTCAAAATGGTTATTTCAGCCAGAAATTGCGCAAAATATCCTAATGTACTTCTTAGCATGCCAGAAAAAATGATCAAACAAATCGACAAAGTTCAATCTTGTAAAAACCTACTTGACCCTGGAACATGTATGGAGAAATGTGCTGGATATGACTTTTATATCGGCAAAACCCATTATCAAAAATGTCGCTTTGGATGTTTTAAATTTGACATTGACGCTGAGAGTATTCCATTTTTGCTTGAACTACTGAAAAGCGAAATCAAAGAAAGAAACACCGGATAAGGATTAGGAGGCAACCCATGGCAAAAGCAAAATATCAATTTGAAGACTTTTTAACAACCGTACCAGAGGACTGTAAAAACATTGTCGTTGACTTACATGCGACAATGTTAGATGAAAATTATAAACCCAAAATTACCGTCACAAAATCCACAGGTCTACAACTAGCTTACCATCAACCTAAAATAAAAACAGTAGCTGGCATTATTTTCATTTTCTTCATCCAAAATGAGAAATTAATGATACGACTTTATGGTAAAAATCACGAGCAATATCCCGATGTGCTAAACGATTTGCCTGAGACGATGGTCAGTCAAATCCGCAAGGCAGAGGATTGTGTTAAATTTGCAAACCCTGATAAATGTTGGAAAGGCTGCATCGGATATGACTTTCACATCAGAGAAAACCATTATCAAAAATGCTATGTATTTGGCTTTCAATTTGAAGTAAACGCTGAAAGTATGCCCCACTTACCAAGGTTGATCGAAAGTGAAAGCAAAGCAAGAAGCTTGAATGAAATTTAGCAAGGAGTGACACACTATGAACATAACAGAATTTTTAACGCATTACTGGCAACATATGACAGAGGGTAACGCAGAAGGGATAAGAACATTTTTTGACCCGCTTGCAAAATCCTATTTACATGATACCAATGAGATACTGACTGTTGATGACTGGGTCAATCACTTAAAAAACTCTAGTTCTAGCGGAGACTGGCACATGACAATTGACAGGATTGATAAACTCGAAAATGGACAAATCGTCACCATCACTTTCCACCGTTCACCAAACTGGGTAGGCTTTATCACATCATTCTTCACCATGAAAAACGACAAAATCATTGAACTTCATGAATACTACACTCCTTGCGATGACAACATTGTTCCTCAATGGCGAGACGACCTAGCTGAACACGAAATTATCAAATAGTCATTGTATGAATCCAAGCCTCACACCATTTCCTCAGATGAGTCCGTTGACTTTTTGCTAAATTTATGCTATACTAGACTCAGTTAGATTTCAAAAACATTTAAAAAGGTGCGCGAATTGATGAGTGTCTTAAGTATCATCTAAGGAAAATTTGAAGAAGTAAACCATTATGGATTGAAGCATTCTCTCCATCGTTTTTAGTGCGGTTTATTTCGACCCTAAGAAGATACCTATCGATACTTTATCAGACACGCATTTCCAACAAGACGCTATAGCTTTTTTAGCTTCCGTCTTGAACAGCATGCCTGAAAAATGATTGCCACGGTGTCCCCGTGGCTTTTTTGTGTCAAAAAATTTTGTGTCAAAATTGAAAGAAATCTAACCTCTAGGTGTCTTCGCTTGAGAATTAAAACAGTAAAAGTGAGGAAAATTAAAAATGAATACAATGACTTTTGAAAAATTACAATACAATGAACTAAAAGAGCGCATTAAATCACATTGCATCAGTGGACTTGGAAAAGATTTAATCGACAAACTACAACCTAGTACCAAACTAGACGTGGTAGAAAGACGTTTAAGTGAAACAACTGAAGCAAAAGCGATTCTTTCAGCAAATGGCCACGTCCCATTTCCAGGAATATCCAATATCATGAACACCATAGACAAATTAGAAAAAGGGATCATCCTTGAGCCAATTGAATTGGTCAGTATTTCCGACTTTCTACGTGGTTGCAGTAAAATAAAGCAATTCATGACAGACAACGCGTTTTACGCCCCAACCTTATCAACATATGCTGGATCTATCACGGAATTTAGAAGCCTTGAAGAAGAAATTAATGGTGCGATTAAAAGCGACAGAGTAGATTCTGGTGCAAGTCGTGAGTTAAAACGCATCAGAAAGCAAATTGAAACAGTTGAAGAAAAAATCAACGAGCGGTTAAATAAGTTTCTAAAAAATAGTGAAAACAAGCAACATATTCAAGAATTTCTCATCAGCAAGAAAAACGGCCATTATACCGTGCCAATTAAAGCAGCATCTAGAAATCGAGTTGCAGGAACCATCATTGAAACATCAACCAAAGGGGCGACTGTTTTTGTTGAACCACAAACCATTGCCAAATTAAGTGGGGAAATGTTGACTTTACAAGTTGAAGAAGAAATGGAAGTTTATCAAATTTTAGCCAGCCTTTCAGGGATGATTTTAGAAAACAGCCATCCAATTAACATCAATATTGAATTAATTAGCCAGTATGATATGGTTTTCGCAAAAGGAAAATACAGCATGGCAGTTAGGGGAATAGCTCCTAAACTAAACAACCACGGATATATCAAATTAATAAATTGCAAACACCCGCTGTTAAGTGGATCGGCAGTCCCACTAGACTTTGAAATCGGTCAAGATTATCGAAGCTTAATCATCACAGGGCCGAATGCAGGCGGAAAAACCATCGTCCTTAAAACCATTGGTTTATTAACCCTTGCAACCATGTCAGGTTTTCATATCAGTGGTGATGCTGGCACAGAAATTGCTGTTTTTGACAATCTTTTTGTAGATATCGGGGATAATCAAAGTTTAGAAAATGCACTTTCCACTTTTTCATCACATATGAAGAATATTGCAGAGATTATGGAGAAAGCTAATCATAATACCTTACTCTTATTTGACGAAATCGGTAGTGGAACAGAACCTAACGAGGGTTCAGCACTAGCCATTGCCATTTTAGAAACCCTTTACCTAGCAGGATGCATCACCGTAGCGAGTACCCACTATGGTGAAATTAAACGCTATTCAGACCAACACGATGATTTTATGAATGCTTCTATGCAATTTAATCATGAAACACTAGAACCACTTTACAAATTACTAATCGGAAAAGCTGGCGTTAGTAATGCCCTTTGGATTGCCAACAAAATGAAAATTAGCAACCATGTCCAACAAGTTGCGAAAAAATATATGGAAAACAAAGCTTATGACTTCCAAAAAGTTGACGATAGTAAAGTCCGCAAACCGAAACTAAATAAAGCGCGAGCAGAAAGCTTTTACGATTTCAAAATGGGCGATCGTGTTAAACTACTAGACCACGATGATTTCGGAGTCGTTTATAAAGGCATTGACAATTTCAACAATGTAAACATCTATTATCAGAAGACGTTCATTGACATCAACATCAAAAGATTAACACTCGACCTACCAGCAGAAGAATTATACCCGCAAGGATACGACATGAATCAATTGTTCTCCGATTTTAAGGACAGAAAATTCCAGAGAGACATGGAACGTGGCTCAAAAAAAGCATTGAAAAAGGTTCAAAAAGAGATAAAAGGCAAGAGCATGAAATAAAAACCAACAACAAAACAAAAACTAGATTTTAGGATCAAGCTTAAAAATTTAATATTCGCTCAACATGACATGCAGCTGTCATATTTAACATGATATAATGCTTTCTGTTGGCACTAATCATCTAATGAAAGGGAGGAAATTGAATTAAGTATAAACACAGAAACAAAAATTTTATCCGCTTTATCAAAAAGTATCAATCTAAACGTCACAAAAGTGTTAAAAAAGAAAGAGAGAATTTTACAATGGAAAATAATGTTACAAAACTTTGGAACAAAAACTTTATTATATATATTACTGCCTTTGAATTATCGCAAATTGGAAATACATTATTATGGTTTGCAATTCCTATCTATATTTTAATGGCAACAAACAACCCAGCACTATTAGGAACGATCATGACGCTCTCATTGTTGCAACATGTATTATTTACACCAATCGGTGGAGCATTTGCTGACCGTTTTAACAAACGTCACGTTATCGTTTTATTTAATTTTTTAATTGCAATTACTATTGGTCTGTATACTGTTTTAACTGGAACCTTCGACATGTTGTTCATGACAATAGTGATGTTAATCTTAATAACGGTATTGCAAGCACTCGGGTCGGCTAGCTTTGAAACAACCGTTTATTATATTGTTCCAATGGATAAATTAATAAAAGCTAATTCAGTTACTTGGCTATTAGCGATCGCCTCAGGTGTCTTTGCACCGATTGTTGCTGGATTTATACTTACACATCTTGGGCTCAACTTTATTGTTTATATGAGTATGTTTTTTTACTTAGCTGCATCTGTATTAAATAATTTTTTGAAAATTCCATTTGAAAAACCTGAAAAAACAACGGGATTATTCAAAAGCATCCTCGATAGCTTGAAAGAAAGCTTCAAATTTGTTTGGTATGAACATAAAGTAATGAAACGTGCTACGATTGGGTTGTTTCTTCACGCGCTTATTTTATTCCCAATTCTTACTACTGTTCCAACTGTTCTAATCAATACGGTTTTGGGAATGAATGAAACAAGACTTGGTTTTGCCAATGGTTTAATCGCAGTAGGTGGCATCTTTGGTGTTATTATCCTTGGGAGAGTAGGGGATAAAATAAATATCACCAAATTCACGCATTTGTTAGTTATAAGCTCCGTCATCCTATTATTGACCATTGGAGCGTTCATGTTGACATCATCAAACATTAGATTAGCTTATGCAATTATTACTTTTGGTTCATTATTAATCAATACCGTATTAGTCATGTTCTCATTGGTTTATTTCACATACTTAGGACAAAATACGCCTGAGGAAATGGTTGGGAAAATAATGGCATTCGCAATGACTTTCATGTTGTTAGGTGGAACACTTGCTCAATTTGTAATCGGTAGATTATTTAATTTGTTTAGCAATAATTTACCATTAGCAACATTAATTCTGCCTGTTATCGTTTTGATTTTTTCGTTTACGACTATTATTAAGGAAGACAAAGCAGGCTAATCATAAATAAATTTCAAGAATGCTTCACAAATAAAATCAGAATACTTAAATGCCACATATTGGCATCTCGGTATCCTGATTTTTCATTTATACGATTCCTAGCTCCCACTTTCCCCATAGCACGAGGCACGAGCATTGGCAGCATCAACCAACGCTTGGTCAAATCCTAAAGCACCTAATAACTTAATGGCGTTTCGAGTGCGAGTAGGACCCATTCTGATTAAATAATCAAACACAACTTGACCATCTTCAGTGATGGTTTCAGTAAAATGTAACATCTGATAATCTTGTTCCAATAACTGACAAAGCTCGATGTCATGGGTTGCGCCAAAGCATAACGTGTTTTGTTTGGCTAAGTATTTCAAGAGTTCAGTAGAAGCAGAGACCCGCTCTACCGTGTTGGTTCCACGGAGAATTTCATCAATGACACAGAAAATAGGACGCTTGATTTTAGCGATGTCGACAATACGTTTCATAGATTTGATTTCAGCGATGAAGTAAGAATCTCCTGCTAATAAATTATCCGCAATGGCCATAGAGGAGTAGATATAAAAGGCAGGTGCTTCATAGTGCTTTGTTAAGGTCGTACAAATGCTTTGCGCCATAATCATATTGAGTGTAACTGCTCGTAAAAAGGTAGATTTTCCTGAAGCATTGGAACCCGTTAAAAGAATTGAAGTACTTGTATCGACACTGTTGAGCACGGAATTTTTGACTAAAGGGTGGGCCATATCAGTGATTTTCAGTGAGATGTCGGCATCCTTATCAAAATGAATCACAGGTTCTGAAAATTCGCTTAAACTTTTCCGATAAGACGCAACAGCAATACTGGCATCCAATGCACCAATCGTCTCATGAATATCAAAAATCGCATCATGATACTTACCTAGCTTATTCTTCACCAATTCAAACGCAATCAGGTCAATAAAAAAGCCTTTATTAAGAACATACATAAATAACATGGTGATTTCATCTTTCATCACCTCACCCTTACCATCCTCAATGCTAAAGGCAATCCTATTAAGAGTTTTTAATTTATCAACAGATGCACCAAAGTTTTTAAAATAAATAGCAAGATCAGCCAAATTCAATTTTTTTATCTTTCTAGCGGTAGCAATCATACGCAAAATATAATTAACCGTCTGCAATTCGTATTCAATCCCACTGGTAATCCATGTATGAAAGATAATATTGAAAGCCACCTGAGCAACAATCATAAATGGCAACACTTGACTCTCTCTAAATACTAAAAACCCTAAAATCGGCCATACTACTACTAATATAGCAAGGATGATATATAAGATTACTTTCCCATATTTCACATCAGCAGAAATAAACTTCTCATGCAATTTTACATCACGTCGTCTGCCCAGTTTACTTAAAATTATTTGCAATTTTAACCTTGCTTTACGATTTTCTTCCATAAATTTAATAAGCTCATGGCGTCTCTCATATTCATCTTCCGAGAGTACTGGACAACGCAAAAGATAATACAAATATTGCTCACCAGAAGTCGTCAATCTTGGATTAATCCGTTTAAATATCTCGTCCATGGTCAAATCATGCCACGTGGTATCGTCAATTAAAAATTCATCTAATTCTTGCGTTTTTCTAAATTCATAATGAGCACGAATTCGATCCAAATCGCCATCAAAATACATGGTATTAGGCACACTTCCAAAACTTTCTTCTAAAAGCATTTTTCTTCCCTTAAAAAATTTCATCCTCATTTGAGTAAACTTCAGTGCATCTGCAATGTTCATTTTGGCACCAACCCTCTCTAACAGCCTTTGCTCATTGATACATTCATTTTGCAAAAAAATCGTATGATTTAATTGTTCATAATCACAGCATTCCTCAAAATGTACGACCATTTTAGCCGAAAGTTATGAACCCAGTATAAATTCAAAACCGCCCTACACATAAACATAGAGCGGCTTTTTCAATTATGGTGCAAAAGTTTCACAATTTGCATTTTCATTATTAATTTCAACTGTCATAGCTGTACAGTCTTGGTTAAGGTTATACCTGCAACTCATGGCTGAACATTTAATGTTATTCACATCTGATGCTAGTTTATCAGGATCCATGAATTCATTGGCAAATTCCGTATTTGAACGCCCATGGTTAGAGACATAACTATTACATGTCGTTCCAGCAGATGTTGTTGCGTCTCGATTTCCAATCATGACATTTTTAGCGAAGCATTTTCCACCTTTTTCATTGTATATACAGTCGTAAACTTGGCAATTTAGTGCCATTTAAACCCCTCCTATAATATGTAAATCCTTAATAGTTTGGCTTTATTTATCGACATTTATACATTAAAAAAAAGCCACCAAATGGCAACTTTCAAAATCTACAGAACGCGTTCAACTTGTCCTGATTTTAATGCTTTTGCAGAAACATAAACTCTCTTTGGTTTTCCGTTAACTAAAATTCTAACTTTTTGTAGGTTAGGCTTATAATTACGCTTCGTCTTATTCATCGCGTGTGAACGGTTATTTCCACTTGTTGTACGGCGTCCCGTAACATAACAAACACGTGCCATTGTAAAGGCCCTCCTTTATACGTGAACGCATCACGCTTTATACATGTATCTTCTTTTTTGCAAAGAACTGAAATATCATACCATAAATACTTGCTTGCTGTCAAGGTTTTCACTTTGGCAAATGTTTTCATTTCTTAGTTGAATTAGAATTGTTTAATCAAACTAATCATTTCAATAGCTGTTACTGCTGCTTCATAACCTTTATTGCCAGCTTTTGTTCCAGCACGCTCGATGGCTTGTTCAATATTTTCAGTTGTAATAACGCCGAAAATGGTTGGTACACCACTATCAAGGTTTACTTTTCCAATTCCTTTTGTGACTTCATTACATACATAATCATAATGTGTGGTTGTTCCACGAATCACAGCACCTAAGCAAATAATGGCATCGTACTTCCCTGATTCAGCCATTTTCGAGGCAATCAGTGGCAATTCAAACGCACCTGGTACCCATGCAGATGTGATGTTCTCCTCTGCTACCCCATGACGGACTAAGCCATCAATGGCTCCGCCTAATAATTTTGATGTGATAAATTCATTAAAACGTGCTGTAACAATTCCAACTCTAAAACTATTATCTGCTACTAAATGTCCTTCAATTTTATTAATATTTTCCATTTTCATAACCTCACTTTTTATCGACTACTATTATACCACACTAGTATATTTTAGTCTAGCAAATGTGCCATCCTGTCCCGCTTCACGCTCAAATAATCCGTATTATGCTCACTTTTCCCTACTTGAATCGGAACACGTTCACTAATTTTAATCCCGTAAGCTTCTACTTGCTCCAATTTGTTAGGGTTGTTACTTAGAAGTTTAATAGATTTAACACCTAAGTCTTTTAAAATCTGCACGCCAATATAATATTCGCGAGCATCTCCAGGGAAGCCTAGGGCTAAGTTAGCCTCTAAGGTATCCATGCCACCATCTTGTAATTCATAAGCACGTAGTTTATTCACAAGCCCAATGCCACGACCTTCTTGACGCATGTATAATAAAATACCGCGGCCTTCAGTTTCGATTTGTTCCATGGCTGCATCAAGCTGTGGTCCGCAATCACAGCGATATGATCCGAAAGCATCTCCTGTTAAACATTCCGAATGAACACGGACAAGGACATCTTCTCCATTACCAACGTCTCCTTTGACAACTGCCATATGGTGCTCATCGTTGAGTGTATTCACATAAACATGGCTCACAAAATGGCCGTGTTTCGTTGGTAATTCACTGATAGAAGTCTTGATGACCACATTGTCGTGCTTCTTGCGATATTCAATCAAATCTGCGATGGTAATGTATTTTAAATTGTGCTTCTGTGCCAAAGCATATAATTCCGGCATTTTCATCATGGTGCCGTCATCTGCCATGATTTCACAACACAGACCGATTTCTTCAAGTCCAGCTAAACGTGCAAGGTCAGTTGTCGCTTCTGTGTGACCATTTCGAACTAAAACACCACCTGGCTTAGAAATTAGCGGGAACATATGGCCAGGACGTCTGAAATCTTCTGGCTTTGCCGTTTTATCTAAGCACTTCATCGCTGTGGTTGAACGTTCAAATGCTGAAATTCCCGTTCCAGTCTCTACATGGTCAATTGAGACTGTATAGGCTGTTTCATGAGTATCTGTATTGTCTGTTACCATTGGATGAAAGTTTAATCGCTTAGCTATTTCTTCATTCATTGGCATGCATATTAATCCACGGCCCCATGTCGCTATGAAATTGATATTCTCAGGTGTCGCAAAAGCACCTGCACAAATAAAATCCCCTTCGTTCTCTCTGTCATCATCATCTGACACAATCACAATCTCCCCATTCTTAATTGCTTCAATTGCTTCTTCAACCGTGTTGAATTTGAAATCTGTCATATTAATTTGACCTTCCTTCTTTAATTTTCCTTGTTTGGAGCAAATCTATTTTTTCATGGATGCACAAATTTGTAAAACTGACTTACAGTCAATATGCTTTAGAATCCGTTTTTCATTAGGAATTCCGCTGTAATGCCACTTTGCTTGGTACTTGTACTATCTTTACCGAGAAGTAGCTTTTCAATGTATTTGGCTAACATATCCACTTCTAAATTGACAATATTGCCTATTTTTTTGTCTCCTAAGATGGTTTCGCTTAATGTATGGGGGATGATAGAGATGGAGAAACTCGTGTTGTCTACATAGGTGACGGTTAAGCTAATACCATCAATGGCGATGGAGCCTTTTTTGACTATGTATTTGAGGATGTCGGCATCCGCATGGATGGTATAAATCACAGCATTGTCGTCTTTTTTAATGTCTTTTACTATCCCGGCTCCGTCAATGTGACCTGATACAATGTGTCCGCCAAAGCGTCCGTCAGCACGCATGGCCCGTTCTAAATTAACTCGTGTGCCACTGGAAAGTCCTGCGAGAGAGGTGTATTTTAAAGTTTCATGCATGACATCCGCTGTGAAGGTATGGTCGGTCATGTCACTAACGGTTAGGCAAACGCCATTGGTTGAGACGCTGTCACCTAGTTTTAAGTCGGAGAAAATGATGTTTGCTTTAATGGTAACCCGTGATGATTTCGCCCCTTTGACGACTCCTGTTATGGTGCCGATTTCTTCTATGATTCCTGTGAACATGGTTGAACCTCCTCTATGTCACTTTCGATTAAGATGTCACTTCCTAGTATGGTTATTTTTTGATTTTTTAGGATATATGCTTCATCTGGCGTAGCCACACCTGTCCCTGCTATAGGGGTTGGTGCTGATATACCACCGAATAGCTTAGGGGCGATATAGGTCTGCACTTTATTTACAATTCCCGCTTCGAGGGCTGATGCATTTAGTGTGGCACCACCTTCTAGTAGGATGCTGTCGATGCCACGCTCACCTAACAAGGTCATCAATAAATTTAAGTCTATCCTTTCAGATTTTGTTGATATGGACAGGATTTGGCATCCTTTTTCGGTAAATTCACTAACCTTTTTAGTATCATCACTGGTTGTTGCAATAAGGGTTGGGATAACTGTTGCGGTTGTTACTATTTTTGAATTTAAAGGGGTGCGTAAGTGGGTGTCACAAATAATTCTGATTGGATTTCTTCCACCTTCTATGCGACAATCTAGCATAGGGTCATCAGCAAGGACTGTTCCTACACCGACCATAATAGCAGTATAACGCTTGCGATCTTCATGAACCCGATGTCTTGCAATCTCACCTGTAATCCATCGTGACGCACCTGTATGCGTAGCAATTTTACCGTCAGCTGTCATCGCATACTTCATAATGATATAAGGCATCATCGTTGTAATATAATGAAAAAACACGACATTTAACGCATCGGCTTCTTCTTTCAAGACACCGACTTCAACCTCAATACCTGCTTCCTGCATTTTTATGATGCCACGCCCAGCCACCAATGGATTCGGATCGAGGCTTGCTACAACCACGCGTGACACACCACTTTTAATCACGGCATCAACGCATGGTGGCGTTTTCCCATAATGTGAGCAAGGTTCAAGGGTTACATACATCGTTGCACCTGTTGGAGATTCTTTTAAAGATTTAAACGCATTAACCTCCGCATGAGGTTCACCATATTTTTCATGGTATCCCTCCCCAATTATTTTCCCATTTTTGACAATCACAGCCCCCACTAATGGATTTGGGTTGACATGACCGATTCCCTTTTGAGCCAACTCGAGGGCTCGCTTCATATATTGGCTATCATTCATTATTGATCCCACCATTTTAAATTTTTCTCACTGGGTTCTAATTCTTATAAAACTCCATCAAACAATTTTCAATTGATATCATCACCAAGGGCAACAAAACAAATAGCCACAGCCGAAGCCATAGCTAACTGATAACATTATTATACATGAACACTGCCAATGTTTCAAGAACTTTCAGATTTTCATTGTAATCGGGATTGATAAAATTCCTATGTATTTTATTTTTCCGTTTGTTCAGTCATTAACTCCCAGCGCATTCCAAATTTATCAATCAGTGAAACAAAGCAGGAGCTATAAGTCGTTGTCTGCATTGGGTAAATAATTGTCGCTCCTTCAGCCATTGTTTCATACGCCCTTTTCACATCGGCCGCCGTTTCAAATGTAATCAATAATGACACTAAATGTGTGTTTGGAATGGATGTTTCAGGATCATCTGATAAATTTATTCGTTGTCCATGAATAAAAATTTCTGCGTGAAAGACGATATCCTCTTGATTTTCGACCATCTCGCCAAGGTCATCGGGGTTTGCATCGGAATTACAAAGCAAAACTTTTACCTCTGCATCAAAAGCTTGTTGATAGAGTTCGATGGCTTGTTTTGTATTGCCACGAAAACGTAAAGATGGTGTTACTTTTAACATGTTTAAAACCTCCTGCTATGTAGTGGAAATATAATTATACTACATCAAATATGACAGGTGTTTGTCATATTATAAAAATCCATGGTTGGAAAATTTAAAGTTCTAATCCATAGTTTTCGGGCGTTATATCAGATTCTGTATCAAATTCCAATATTGGAAAAATAACAAAACCCGAAAATCAAACTCACGTCCGATTTTCGGGATTTATTTTATTTCAATCGTTCTAATGAAGAATCAGATTCGAAACCTAATGTATCATAATGTGCTGATCTTGTTTCAATGTCATCCTCTAACTGCATTTTCGCAAACATAAGCACTTCTTCCGCACGGTCACGTGGAATGACCAATACGCCATCGTCGTCTGCACAAATAATATCTCCTGCATTGACAGTTACACCAGCGCAATTAATCGTCTGGGCATATTCACCTTTTTCTACCCTCCCATAAGCATGAGCAAAGGTTCTTTTCGTTGAAAATACAGGCGATCCTTGTTGATTGGTTTCAAAAGAATCTCGACAACCACCGTCAATAACAGCACCAACCATCCCTCTAATGGCTACATTCATCGAAATTTCAGACCCCCACATGCCACCGCGAACGCCATCCATGTCAATAACGATAACTTTATCTTTGGCATTGTCTTCATTAATATCGTCAATCCAATTGTAAATATCATGGCATCCTTTTCCTAGTTCTTCGCGCCATTCATTGGTGGTTGTACAAACTTTTACAGCTTCACGCTTCGGCCAAACTTTAATCGGATAGGCAAAGCCATAAAATTCAATTCCTGGGCGAAGTGGGCGCATTTGTTCGTTCATGGTTCCTTTGTCGACCAGTCCAATCGCATCCATTCCATCTGATAAATCTGCCAATCTGTACTTTCTGATTTCGTTGATTAATTCTTCATTTGTTAACATATTATAATCTCCTTTATGTTGCTTATTTTTTGTATATTTTGCGATACTGGCTGGGGCTGATGCTGGCATATTTTTTAAAATTTCGGTTGAAGCTCTGGATAGAGTTAAATCCGGATTCATAACAAATTTCAAAAATAGCTTTATCTGTGTCAGCCAGTAAACTTTCTGCTTCTTTTATTCGTAAGTGATTCAAGTATTCGGTGAAACTCAATGTCGTTTTTTCTTTTATAATTCTCGAACAGTGATTTTTACTAAGCCCTAAGTGGTCTGCTAGTGCATCTAGGGTAAGCTCTTCTGTCAAGTTTTTAATTAGAAAATCTCTTATTTGGAAAACGATGTTTGATGACTCGATACTTTTCGCTTCTTTTTTCTCTACTCCTAAAATTTTTCCGCTTTGCACCCCTGCAAAGAGTTCGTAGGCTTTTGCTGTAACAAATAAATCTGTATAAGCACCGTAGTCTGCCTCTATCATTTCTTCAAAATGGTAGCGAATTTCTTCACTTGCATTTACAAGTAAGATTGAGCTCTTATCTCTTTCAAAGTCAGCCAAGCTTTCTTGATAACGCCATAGCTTATCCATATTCACTTTGACAATTAACAATTCACTTTCTTGCTTGATTTCAACATAAGTATGAGGGATGTTGTCGGAAATGATGAAAATTTCACCTTCGTTAATCGTGATCAGTTCTTCACCATGCTCTAATAATAAACTTCCTGCTTTCACATATAAAAACTCTACTTCAGAATGCCAATGTCTCACTCTACAAATACTTTTAATAGCTGGACTGTCTGTTAAATTGCCGTAATCTAAAGCAATCATTCTCCTCCGTTCAACTTTCATAACTCGTCCTCCTTTCACTAGCTAATTGATGTTTTTCCATCTTTCTACAAATGATTATACTTAAACTTTTTTACAGTAATAGCAACAACAGCGGAATGGTCGCCAGTGATAAGATGGTTGTTGCTGCAAAAAGTTCAGATGCATAGAGATGATCTCTATCATAGCGATACGCAAATAAAATAATATTCGCCGCAACGGGGCAAGCGGAAAGGATAATGATTGTGCCAAGTATGATAGCTGGAATCTGAAACGGTGCTAGAATCAGTATTGTTAGAGCAGGTAAAAGAATAAGACGAAGACCACAAACAGCATAGATTTTCTTATTTTTTAACAGCTTCACAACGTTTGTGTTTGAGATGGAAATTCCTGCTACTAGCATGGCCAGCGGTGTATTAATATTTGCCAATAATCTAAGAGGCGTGTAGATGGTTTGCGGTAATTCAATGCTTAACGTAAAGCATATAAACCCGATGAATATCGCCAACATTGGTGGTGAAATAAATGCTTTTTTTATGGCTGTAACATCTTTTTTTCCACTCATGATAATCAAGCCATGTGTCCAGAAGAATAAGAAAAAGACAGTTAAATATCCCGTGAGATAAAATACCCCCTCAGACCCAAATACTCCATTTACCAAGGGTATTCCCAAAAAACCTGCATTGGTATAAACCAAGCTGAATTTTTCTAAGGCATGATCTTTTTCCTTATGTCGATAAATCACGTGTGCGGCTAGAAGGGTGATGAGAAATGAAATAAAGCTTAGTAACATCGCCAATAATAGCCCACCCAGCAACTCTCTTTCAAAAGCTCTTTGGTAGGATAGGAAAATCATAAGCGGATTTACCAACATTAGCAACAAACTCGACAGCTGTTTGTTGGTCGCTTCACTGATCATCTTGATTTTAGCACATACAATCCCAATCACCATCAAAATGGCTAGGGTTAAGATTTGATTAAAAGATATAACAGCTAGATCCATTTCATCACCACTTATTGATTTCGCTCTAAAATTTCAGCCGCTCCTGAGAAGAAGTCTGCTGCTGCCTGTTCAGGTGCCAATTGTCCCCATAGAACGCCTTCTGCGACACTTCTAAATAATGCGTCAATTTCAGATGCACCTAATGGCGGATAAACACCTGCACTGGTGTAAGGAAGCATGGCTTCTACAATTTCAACGGTTCGAATTGCTGCTGGTTCTAGGCGGTCAGAAATATGCTCAACCATTTGTGTATTGACTGGTACACCTTGTTCCATTAAGAAAATTTCTAGGGATTCTGGACGGTTGACAAAGAAATTAATGAATCGCGCTGCTGCATCCGCTTCAGCAGGGGTTGCATTTGAAGAAACTGAAAGCATCGGCAATTCTAAATTTTCTGCTCGCCTTGTTTCGTTGCCAGCCATTGGAACTCGAACCATGTCAATGAAGTTATCATCCCCTGCATGGGTTTGTTGCATCAACAATTGGTTTGCTGGAAATCCTTGAATAACAGTCAGTCCAGATGGGAATCTTCTTTCTTGCCAAGGGAGTTGTCCTTGCTCGACTGTTGTGGCAGGATCTGGAACTGCACCAATGTCTCTTAGGTGATTCCACATTTCAAACCACTCGATCATCACATCTTCTGTAAAGCCTAAATCCGTGGCACTTTCATTAAAGATGTCACCGCCTGCTTGTCTTGCTACCCATCGGAAATAGACCCAGTCTACACTATGATCCACTGTGAAGAATAAATCTTCGCCAGTTGTTGCACCTGTAAATGCTTCTGCCAATTGAACGAAGTCATCCCATGTCCAATCTTCTGTTCTTCCAGGTGCTTCAAGGTCGAATCTTTCTAATAGTGTTCTGTTAACACCAAAGGTCTGGAATGTGATTCCTTTTGGAATTCCTGCTAATTGATCATTTACACGTGCACCATCCAGTGCTGATGTGGATAGGTAATCAGCTTCAATGGTTCCTGCTGCTACAAAAGGCTGTAAATCCATCAAAACTTCTCTCAAAGCGTAATCTGAAATAAACTGTGGATGCATGCCGAATACTGTCGGTGCATTGCCACCTGCTGTTTGAGTTGAGAGTCTTGTCCAATAATCGCCCCATGATGCCGGTTCACGGATAATGACTACATCTGGATTTTCCGCTTCAAAGAGATCGGCAATTTCATTATAAATATCGTGGCGCAACGTATCCCCCCACCAAGTAAATCTGATTTCAACTTGCTCATCAGTAGCTGGTGGTGTGTCTACTACTTCATTGGTAGTCCCATTTCCATTATCATCTACTGGGTCTGGGTCTGTTGTCGTCTCTCCATTGCCATTACAGGCTACCAATATTAATGCAAATAGGAATGTCGCCAGTACAACTAAAATTCTTCTTTTCTTTGTCATCTTTTTTACCTCCAATATTTTTTGTTTTCGGTAATTGCGAAACTGCTGTTATTCTAATCTTCTTTCTCTCGGGAAATGAGGCGTTTTTACCAAAACCCGAGAGTTTAGGAGTTACTTGGCCTTCTTTTTATCAGGAAATGAGGCGTTTTTGCCAAAAATCGAGAGTTTAGAGATTATTTAGCCTTCTTTTTATCGGGAAATCAGGCTTTTAAAGCTAAACCTGAGAGTCTGGCTATATTTTAAATTAGGTAGCATCAATTTCACAATTGCTTATTTTTTGTTTCCTTTTC
>Ga0131853_10008788_pt1 | contig 18422 bp, 10 predicted proteins | sample TergutLab28metaG_FD_92764 | JGI IMG/M metagenome (GOLD analysis project Ga0131853, IMG submission 92764) | Labiotermes labralis P1 segment gut microbial communities from Petit-Saut dam, French Guiana - Lab288 P1 (version 2) (version 2) | ecosystem: Host-associated > Arthropoda: Insects >... | reverse complement strand
ACTCCGTAACCGTCCAAAATCGGACACATGTTTATATGAACTTTTTTGATCACAAAGACCTAGGAAATCACCTCCTGCAGTTATGCCCTAAAGTCGTGAAACACCCTGTATATATATATATTTAAATTCCTCGAAACTTGTTCTAAAATCTCTGAAAATTTAGTGGCACTTATGCAACATCTCACATTATGACAATTAGATTCATCATTGTCAGTGAATTTATTGAACTTATGCTACAAAAGTATTACTATCATGGCAGCAAAGTGGCCATGGGCTAAACGGATGAAATTAGATTAGTGATGAAATCTGGATGGCATATTTCATTGTTATTTTTAAGACAATGGGCCACTAAATATTCCATTGGCCTTTATAAATGTGCAAATATGATAGGTGTCTGCTTGTTGTATGGTTTTTATATTTTGTATTTTAACTTGTGTGATTTCAGCATACATTGATATTCTTGATGGACCACCTGGCATTAGTTGTATCACAGTCAGAACGTAACAAGATGTCCCCACAGAATCTTGCTATTTGTTTTGGACCAGTCCTGATGCTGCAGAGTGAGGAAGGAAAAGATTTAGACTTCGGTCAGCCTATTAGTGTGCTCAAATATTTGCTGGAGATTTGGCCTACTAAGTCAGGTAATGTTCAATTAGTGCAAAAAGTAAGAAATTTTCATTGATGATAAAGAATAACTTTGTGATATTGAAGTATAATGATTTAAACAATTGTCCTATTCAATTGTGATTGTGGAAAAGCAGTCAAAATCTACATGTGGCCTGAAAAAACTTTTTGCCATTGGTCTTGAAATCTGATTTATACAAATATTTTTCTATTGTATATTAAAATGTTAATATCAGGGAAAAAGAAAAATACATACTAAGGAGATAGTTGGTAAAATCTGTAATTAAGCAGTAATATAATGATGATTGTGGCAAGGCTGTCCCATTAAATGTGAATGCTTTTCATTTATGAATGAAAAAGTTGTCACGTGTTGGACATTTGTGTTGAACAGTAGTCAGGCTGCAGCAGAAACCTGCCATTTAAAAGGTCATATGCTGAATTTAAAATTAGTCTTTTTAAGACAAAGCGTCATTCCCTCTTCATATTCCTAGTACATTTATTCCTCTTACATCTCAAACCTCCATGATTCAATCATCACATCTCTTTGTGTTAAAATTTCATTGCTGAAAACAAAAGTGAACAAAATAATACAAATGGTCAGGAATATAATTTGCATTAGAGTAGAAGTGAGCCCAGATCATCAGGCAATATTTTCACAGACAGTTCGGGAGGTCTTTTCTCCTTCTCTTCACCTGTCGGCAGCCACTCAGCCATCTCGCCTTCCATCCTTGCCAGTGAGCAAATCACTCCTACCGTCGGTGTCAGTATCTTCAGCGGTGGGAGGAGTTCCATGGCAGCTCGGCCGTGGAGCACGAGGTTCTCCAGTCGCAAGGGGCAGGAAATCAGCAGCCACATCTCCAGCAGGATCTCAGCAGCAGGTACTCTGAAAATTGCAAGCATTGGACACATGTTCACCTGTGTATGGAGCACGCATTTTCATACAGGTGGAAGTGCAGAAAACTGCTGTTTTAACGACTGCAGTTTGTAGTTCATTTATTTTGACCAGCAACAGGTGGCTATTTTGAAATTGATAAGTGAAACTTATCTCTGTAAATTGGAACAAGAAGGAGCAAAATTAAATATTTTAAGAGAGGTAAGTTTGTCACATTCTAAAAATTGGAATCATATTTCTCTACAAATAGCAGAGTGAGTATTTGTAAGTGAGTTACAAGACTATCACTGAATAACTGAAACACTGCATGTGTACTGCCGTTATATCCTTGCTGTTGTGAGGTATTTAACAGTCACATGCATCCGGTTTCAGACTTCATTTGTGGGTGTGAGGAAAAACAGGATTAATTTATGCCTAGTGAAATGAGTCACACTGAGTCACTGTTTATACTATTTTACGTTTATAAACACCAAGTCAGATGTTAAGAATGAGTGGAGATACACTGCTGCTCCACTGTATGCCTTCATGATGTAGAGAGGGAAAACTTCGCCTTTATACACGAAGTTGGGAACAGCTGGATCGTACTGCCCATGACAGACTTTATTGTCTAATTTATCTCACTTCTAACTCCCTCTAATTCTAGACGTTTTCCTTTGATGCCATGACTAATCCAGACAGAAAGTATTTACTAGTATAACTAATTATTACCAAATGGTGTGCTGGAACATGACATCCATTGTTATGATATTGTGACAAGACTGCATGTATAGACAGAGGTCAGGCTGCTACCATGTTGTGAATAGTATCTCACTGAATTTGGAGTTTTTTTAATATATAAAGACTTTTGAATGTATGTTCCATTTACTCTGTTAGTGGCAAACAACTGGATCTGGTGACAAGAGTGTGTATATTACAGGCAGTTGCAGCTAATGACATAGCTTCTATGTAAGCATGCTTAACCTATATTGCCTTGTTCTGGGATCTTGTTCACAAAAAGTGGTTTTTCCATATCATAATTACCAGTATTGCTGACTTACACACAGGTGGTAGTGGTATCATCACCCGACTCACCAACAAGTGAGGGATCTTCACCATCTCCCTCACCCGAAACTGAGGAAGTTAAAAAACCTCTTGTAAAACCTGCAGCTGCAGGCACAGTTGGACTGACTCTGCAGCAGCGTACAGCCACCTTGAGGAAGCCAGTTGGGGGTCAGCAGAAACCTGTACCATCAACAGCAAGTGCAGGAAATGGTATGCTGCAGGGAGCAAATGGTTTGCTGGCATCAACAGCAACAGAACTAGTTCCGAATGGGACAGCTGATGACTTGCAACAACAGATCCAAACTCCAACATCATCGACAACAACAGAGGATTCAAGAAAAGAAGCAACAGCAAGGGAAGCTGATGGAGAGGCTAGTGATGAAGAGAAAGAAGAGGATGTAGAGGATGATGAAGATGAAGAAGATAGAAGGATGGATGACGATGTCCAGACCACCAGCAATGATGAAGAGGAAGAATGAAAGCCCGGATAAATGTGAGTGCTTTGCGTTATACTTACATATTTTATGTGGAGAGATTAGATCACTTGTTTAGAAGAAAAGCACTGTTGTAAGTAATACATAGAGGGATGTCACTAAATATCTGTTTCATTCATAAGTATAATATTTTTAACATTGTCCAGATCACTTATCCTTTAATGATAAAAATTAGCTAAATGTTTGTCCTAGCTGCTCCTGTTTTCAATACCAGATTCATCATAGATCTATTATGATAGAAAATAATTTAATGAAAATCAATGTCTTGTGTTACAGAGGGGTACCATTGTTATTTTGATATCTCTATTTCACTTACACTGTTAGAGCTCCTCATTTAGGTATTCTACCAACATTTAAACCCATACTTTAGGGTCTTCCTACTGGGAATGAATTGATTATAGTGTGTGTGTGTGTGTGTGTGTGTGTGTGTGTGTGTGTGTGTGTGCATGTGCATGCATGTGTGCGTGTGTGTGTGTGTGCACGCGTGTGTGCGTGCATGTGCGTGTGTGTGCGCACATGCATATGCACAGCGCATGCATACATGCTTGCATATGTGGTGCTCATGCTTGTGTGTGAGCACGTGTGCATTGGTATGTGTGCACATGCTTGTGTGTGTGTGTGTGTGTGTGTGTGTGTGTGTGTGTGTGTGTGAGTGCACGCACATACAAAGCCAGCCTCTGTAAGACATATTATGTGCTACCCTGTTCCCTTAATAACAATTGTTCCCTTTGCTTCCTCACTTCCTATATATTCTACATATATTGACATCTTTATATATGACAGAATTTGTAAATTTATTTACAGCGCTCACAAAACCACCATCGTATCAGTCACCATAATTTACAGCCACTACCAAGAGCTCATATTGAGTCATGTACTGGCCAAAAGAGATGGGCAGTAAGACACTTAAGATTGAAGTGGGGTTCCAGAGTAGTGATATACTTGAGGTATCATATGAAGATGGAAGATCACCAAATCAGTGCATAAAATACCTCATCGTATAGCTCTCATAATATAACATGTTTAGTTTATTAATAAATTAAGATGCAAAATAATTGTATGATATGCAAACGAAAATGTAGGAAAAGTAACAGTATGTTGTACGTCCCATTAAAACTAATGAAAAGGCATATTTACTGCTGCTATAGGACTTGAAACACATTGTAAAGACATTCCTTATGTTAGAAATATGCTTTTTGTTATGTGTATATGCAGCGTAATAGCTTACGTGTTAAGTTGGTCTTTGTTGCTAGTGGAAAACTCCTAATTAGAGATTAAAAATATGCAAGGGTTGTTACCTTTTAACTAACAAAATTCTGTAGGTGAAGTCATTTTTCAACAGAAGGAATATCAGTGGGCTTACTGATTGAAGGAAGTGCCTTGGGTTGAACAACTTTGGTTGAGAATTGAAGCTTGGTACAAAAATGAAAGATTGGTTGTTACAACATATGGCTTAGATTGTTAAATAATATTGTAGGCAATAATGTTATGGAGAATATCTGCAATGGCATTGTACATGGTAGAGTTTATTGGCATCCATAGCAAAAAGCACAAACATAAGATTAACATGAAGGAAATTTGTGTAAGTAATTTAAAGCAATTTAAAGCAGTCAGCACTGAATAAGCAGTGAAGAAACTTACATGTGAAGGAATATCAGAGCCTCTCTCAGACAATCTGTAACACAAAAGTATTATGTACATACTTTCCTAAGCGTCAGAGGCTTTAGTTGTGTTTGAATATTATCAAAGGAATTAATGTAAACTGCTGTGGTGGTACACTTGCAGATTGTTGGAATGTTACAGAACTGTAGGTCTTGCCATGAAGCATATCTGTGACGTGTGACTGTATTATAAAGTAGGTTGAAGTACATTTAATAAGAATTGATTCTAAGCAATAAAACAGTTATATCATTGCAAATAGTGCACAAAGTGGGAATAGTGATGCAAGATGATCCTATGGAGAGTGTCAACATTGCAGAAATATACTGCCATTTAACACTGGAGTGGTAAGACCATAAAATATGTAAATACTTACAAGATGAAACAACTGATCTGGTCATGTAGACTACTTTCTTAATGCATATTTCTTTACAGTTATGCTACTTCCTGAATTTCTGACACACACACACTGAACTTGTGATGTTATCACACATTTTCATTCACTCGAAAGAAATGTGCATGCTGTGAAACTCAGTAATTTTTATGAATCTCAAAACATAATATTTTGTGGGTTGTGTATTCAGAAGTATGTACAAGTTCAGTTCTTATGGTTGTGATGGTGGTACATTACACTTAATTTTACTAGACTTCTTGATTTAGTGTATAATATCTTATTCAAAATAAGAACACAAAGTTTCGGGAACCCATTCTCATCCGTGGGTGAAAGGTTGTAGAGCTAACTTTCAAATTAGATTTGACACAGAGAAAATATTCTGAATTGTTGGACAACTGATGTCAATTAACTACTTCCAAATATGCAGCTTGGATTATGTTTTGTCCTCGAATGAGAATAAAAAATAAAATAATGGCTAGACTTGTGAATGCCTAAAACTAAGACAAAAAAGAGAAGTTTGTGCTATCTGCCAACTTCATTTGAAAATTCTGTCCATATGGATCCCCATCATCTGCAAAGAAGTTATCAAATAGTACAAAGAGCCAATAGAGCTGGTAGGTTTCTTATGCTCATCTTTCTTAATGCATTTTTGTCATTCCAGTTCTCTGCCACAGTTGGGGCCAGTGGTGGGCAATTAATATGTGTCACATTAGATTCAATTTTCTGTTGAATCTGTGTTTATGGGGTATGTTATGGTTTTGATTTGCTTTTATTTATTTATAGTTCTGTTTCTTTCTCAGTATTAAATCTTCATAGGTATTTTATGCAATTCTTGTAATTTTTAATTCATATTTACTATTACCTTCCATGGATAAAATGTTATTCTATATGGGTGTGTTGCATGGGTGTGTGCAGGTGTTTGTGTGCGCATGTGTGTGTGTGTGTGTGTGTGTGTGTGTGTGTGTGTGTAAGTACAGTTAAGCCCTGATATATCACCTCAGCAATAGAATGCCACAATCACTCAGTGCTCATGAAAGTCTCTGAAAATGAATTTCCTACTAAACTCTATTTTTCTTGTCTTCTACCCTTGATACACCATCACAGACTGCAGTCCACTAACAATGGCACAATGTGGAGTTCAACTCTAATTAACTGACATGAGTTGTCCAGTGATTGAGAATAACACTTTTTATTGTATCTGATTGAGTAGTTGATGCCCCACATTTTTACCTGAGGATGGGAATAGACCTAGTTTTGAAACATGTCTTTTTTTGTATATAATATCATGAAAAATGTCCAAAACCTGAATAATACTCAGCATGTTAAAGTATTGTTAAGTTGTAGTTAGAACAAAGGGGTACTGGAATTTGGATACTTTAACAACTGTTCTCATTTCACCTTTAATAAATCAACCAATAAAGAGCACAGTGTACAGGAAAACTCCCCAGTGGTCTATATCATACCAACTCCAACATTTTTCAGTTCACAGTGAACCATTTTTAAGGCATCATACAATCAAAAAAATCACAAAGAGAAATGTGCGTGGAACATATACATGAATACAATCATCTGGAACACGGTACCAGATTACACAGTGTTTGTTGATGGGAAGGATTTCAAGTATTAGTACAATAGAAGCAAAGGTTCAATTTTAAAATACGTGTATCTGCAGCTTCATTAACTTGGAACAAAATTATGCTATGCGATTATAAATACATGGAGATGTGCATTACTACAAGATACCCATTTCAATTGCAAAAATATGATGTAAAGCTTCAAATCTGAGTCTTCATTTTAATATGAGTTGCATGCTGTGAGTGCATGTTAATTGATAATTTTTAAGGTGATTTTGGATATCTGATGGGCATTTTAAACTGTACAATTTTCTTGTATGAATGAAGGGCTCACTTTTGTGATTTTTTTTAGCCTTTTTATAAAACATTATTATGTAAAATTAATAAGTTCTAAACAAAAAACACCTGCCTGTGAACATGCTGGGTTTCCAAAATTATGCATCACAGCATTGCAGTGAAGTTGTCAGTTTACATAATTTAGCATTGCACTGTGAAACCATATGAGTGTGGACGCATATCTCCACATGTTCGCAGCCTTGACACCAGTTGGAGACAAGTGGTCAGCTTCATGCCTCAGCCATTTTCTCTGCAGGACCAGAATCTGCTGTACTCATTAAATAGGCTGAATATGTCTGAGAGCCAATTTGGATGGGGTAGCAAAGAGAATATTAATGGAAGATTTGATTTTAGACTATTATGTCATTTGGTAAATAGTTATTAACAGCTATTTAGTAGTTGATAATAATAGAACTTTTATCAACACTGCTGTGCAAAACTCATATCCCATGGAAGGAACATTGACTATGCCAGGAATTGAAATATGTATGTCCATCCTGTACTCTAGTAACTACGTTTATTGACTTAACATAGCTCCCACAGCAAAGAAAGTGGCCACCATTACTTATGCTTACTAAGGGAATATAAACAACGTTAAGTTTTTCTTCATCTTTAATATGCCAAGTTTTGAGATATTACCACAGAGACACTTTGACGAGTTATAACTGATACCCTGATAGTGAAGCCTGAGGATTTAGAACTACTAATATGAAAGAACACAATTGGACACAATTCAGAACCATTTCCATCCACTGCCTTCTCTCTTGTCTTCAAAGTAATCATTTTCAAAGAACTTTCGATGAAAAACCCATGTACTGCATCTTCACTACATACACTAATGCTCATACCCTCATATATTATACTATCCTCTCAATATTAGGTGAAATGTGTAGATTATGAGCCTTCTGTTTACAGCATCCTGATTATAGCTGTTCTCACTTCTTTCTTCAATAGCTTCTTGGTGAGGTCACATTGGCAGTCTTTCAGCTGCATAGCAGAAAATTTAATTTAAATTAATAAAATGATGATAGGTGGTATTAAAATTGCCTCAGTGAGGTTCTTCTACTTTAAATAGAAATTGCCCTGAATATAGCAACTGTCACTCCCTGCCCTGTAGATTGCCCTTCCATGTTTATAAATTGTTAATTCAACAAGCTGTTCAGTTTTGGTTGAATATGAGTTTGATGTTTTTAATGTTAAACAAATTTGAAAATGTACACATAGTGTAAAAAAAAAAGTAGTAAAATCCCTCAATAACAGATTTTATGACAATCCATTCAGTGGCTCTGAAGTTGTTAAATGTGAACAGATAGACGGGCATGGTTAAGTTAGTAGGTGCATTCTTGCGGTTATTCATTTCAAACACACAAAATTTGCTTGGAAATGTGAATTTTAATATCCTCCTTCGGTTCTTTCAGTATATGCTAGGTACACTTTTAACACATCCTGTGATCACTGTGTTCTTTAAATTCTATATGGAATTTATAATGAGAAATTCAATAAAATTTTTTAATTTGTCGTACTAAAATTGTGGTGGCCTATCTCCCTATTTTTCACCATGTTTATATTTTTATGTGTGTTGTATTATGGTTGTTGATACTTTGTATACCTTTGTGCTGTTCTGCTGTAATGAGAGTCAAATTTCAGCTTCATTTTTGCAGATGTGTCACCACAAACCCTTAGTAACAGATGCTGATTTATGTGCAGTTAGAAATGTGTACCATTACATTAAAACACTCCAAGAAGAACAAATGAAAGATATGTTCTTTGTCTATAATGTAATTAACCCAGTATGGAGCCTCTTCTTAGTAGAATTTATGCTAAGAAAAAAGTGTCTGGTAGGGAATCCTGCCCTATCAACAATCTGAAAGTTGTGTCATCTTGTAATCATTAATATCTAAAAATGCTTTGTGTATGGTGGGAATTTGAAAACGACAGTGTGTAACTTACCTGCTTATGTAGCTGGGTTTATATGCAATATCACTGCCATAATTAATAAAACTTCAGTATTGGTCCAGGAAAAATAGCAAACAGAAATTAAGAAATAAACTTTGTTGAATACAACTTCCAACATAGATCAAATGTTAACATTAACAGATTACTATTAGTTTCATGGTTCAATGCAGATCATGTGATAATAAATCTCTGAAATTACACTCATTTGGACCAATTATGACAATTTTTTATTGATTTTATTAATTAAAATATAACAGCATACACGTGTTAATTGACGGTTCAGTTCCCATGATGAAAGACAGATTTTATTCACGAAATAGATTCTTGTCTACAAGTTAGTAAGATAATTATATTGTTGTGTATACTAGATTTGCACAAATTTTGAATGTTGGTCAGCCAGGAGAATAATTTGATATGGTGGCATTAATATTTTCTGTATAATAACTGCAGTTCTTTCCTCACATGCAAAAATGTGTATCATTTCTCACACAGTGAGCAGAAAACACCAGGTGATAGAGAGTTTTGCAGGTTGCTCCAGAATAGTGGATCCTCAGTACAGAACTTGCTTTATGTCACCCTCCTTTTGCCAAGAATTTGAAAGTGGCACCTAGATTGTTACATAATTTGTGCACCCCTGTTGTATACTGTAATATGTTTTTGTGATATTGCCTATTAGTTTGTGAATATAAACATAAAAACCATTAACATACATGTACATAAACTTGATAAATACATAAGCCTTCACTTGAAATGACAATTTTTTTGTGTTTTGTTGGTATTTCTTTCTGAAAAAGTAAAGCATTAAAACAAAATGATTTATATATCACAGAGTACTCACAGTCTTTTAATTTGATATGTTTATGCCACTTTGACATTTACATTAATCAGAAAGGGAGAAGAAGCTAGTTCCTATACAAAACTTCAAAATTATTACTATCCCTTTCCTGGCAAGGATGAAAGGGGCCAGAAGGAACCCGGCTTGTGGTCTGACTATTGTGCTACTTTGTTCATGTTCTCAAGTGTTACAGTTGATATCTTAAGATATAGGAGCATTCAACCTGTATCATTTTCTTAATGTGCACTTAGCACTGACCAGGCAGTTAGAATTCAGTGTTCTGTATTTGAGAGGCCCTGGTATAAATGTAAGTCACACTGAGGCTTTTATGGTTTCCTTCATTTCCTCCAGGTAAATGTTGGGATAGTACCTTAACATAGGCAATGTCTATTTCCTTATACATATTACTCAGTCATCATCCATCATCATTCTACCACTTAATGCCGTACAGTGTATTCCGTACTCATAAATAATTCCACTCAGTAATACGGCTCCAAAATTTATTTAAATATATTCAGTATGAATAAGGGAATGTACCTGGTTCGATGATAAAAGTAAATAAAATGGCACAATCCACAGAAAAATGTATAGAAACTTAGTACCAGTTAAGATACAAAATTGTTCACTGCAGTTAAGTCTTGAAGTATTAAGTGTTTACTTCACTGTTTTGATAAAATATGCCATATTTAAAATTGCAACAATATTTATCAGGCACATAATCCTTGTCTGTAGAAACTGCTCAGTATCTTCTAATCTGAGAAATAATGCCATTTTCTCTTTGCTACATGCTGTAAGTAATGAACTTGAGATACTATGACAAATGTTGACTCTGTAATTTCACGTGAGATAAATACTATGATACAGTCTGCTTGGTATACCTTATATTACCAATGTCGAATATTTTAATATGGACTTTCAAGTTAGTGAGAATGTAATGTTGACAACTGAATTATCAAGATAGATTAGTGGTTTTGTTGTAACTGAGTCCCTGACAGTTCCTTCTGTAACATACAAATTAATGGTCACTTCTCTGCATTGAACCATACAAATGTCACATTCTTACACCCTCCCACATGAGACTTCCAAATGTTATAATGTATGAATATAAAATACGACATGAAACTTTAAAATATGTTCCTGTACTTAAATTTTGTTAACATGGTGATTTGGAAAACAATAAACCAGATGATCAAGCCAAAAATATTAAATATCTCCGTATATACAGTGATACAGTATTAGAATACAGAATACAATATTATTAGTTGCAAACTTTAAAGAATTAAAAAAATATGGTAACAGATTTTATTCTACAAATTTAACAGTTGTACATTCCACAACTTAATTTTCCTCAAACTTATCTTCCGCTATAGTAGTTGGTATGTCAGGATTATTGGAAGAAATATCTAATATGAGTAAGTAAGAGGCATGCTAATACAAAATGGTGCTAAATTAACCAAAAGCATTTGCCTAGTATTGTAATGAAATGTTATGTACATTTTGTTTTACATGTTGTATGAGTGCTGTTGTTTCAAAGAACAAACATGATGTATACTACAATTATTCCTTACTTCCAGCAGGCTAATTATAACATATTATTTCTTTGAAAATGTGACATTCTTCAGACAAGCACTGATACAGATTTTACAGCATTTGAAAAGAAATAATTAATTACATGTTAGTAATTGTGCTAAGAATTGCAACAAAACTTTTGCTGCAAATATGTAAGACACTTAATAATGGGCTGTTACGCATACAATATCAAAGTAAGTTGGTGTATTAATATTTAACCTTAGTCATTACAATAAACCAAATTATTTTAACACACTGCATGAAAGTGTCTCATTAGGGACATTTGTTCATATACCATTTTAATTAGTTCAGCTATTTGTGTCTATATTTTGAACACAGTAATGAGTACTATGAACACCAATGCATATCATATATATTAACTGCTCCTGCAGATTATGTTTTATCACAGAGTGTAATAAGTGTCTGAAAAGTAACAAATTTTGGTGCCAGTACCTGGCTACAGTTAAAGCCCTAACACTAAATTAAATACTTACTTCACCATAACACAGTACTTGAAATTTTATTAACTGACTTGACTCTATGGGACACAATCCTTAAAGAACTAAATAGTTGTTCAACTAGCCAAGCAATTCCCCACAATTTTTGGAATCCAAAATTTATTACTCTTTATAAGAGGCCATCGCCATTACCTATCTTGAACCAGATGAACCAAGTCCAAATCTTGACACCAAATTTCTATCAGATTCATTTCAATATCATTCTCCCACCAGTGTCTAGGTCATACAAGGCATCTGTCACTACAGATTTCCCAACTGAAATTTTGTATGTATTCTGTATTACTCCCAACTACTGATTTTTATATTTGACCACCCTAATATCATTTGATAAAAAGTACAAACTATGAAGCAGGTTTACCCAGTCTCCCAAACATGTAATTATGAAACAATACCCACTTCCACTGCAGTCAGTAACATCAAATATTGGTTCCCCCATAGTCATCAGATGAATAATTCCAAACTTCTTCCTGACCAATCGCAACTTCTAAACTAGTACATAAATACATTTTCAGCCCAGGCTACTTTTTCAGATTTTGTGTTTAATTAAACACTTGCAGTGTTTGGTTTTTGAGACATGCCTATTTATAGGTTTGTGCATGTGCACTCATAGCTAATGCAAGTTAGCAGGACAAAAGTTGTCAATGATATTTATGGTACACATTGCCATCTACCTGGAGTGTAAATGTTCAGACATTGTATCATCATGTCATTATTCCATTGCTACTTGAAAATTATCCTTTTTCATCATCTTTATCTGCATCCACAGAATCACTTTCAAATTTATTTGATACTGGAATAAAATTTTCACATCAAAGTATCATATTATAATGTATCATTTATTTTAGCAAGTCCTTTCATCTTACTTTATAGCGTTCAGTTTCTTTGTACTGGACTCTTTTTATTGTCTGACATGAAATAACGTTTTTAACAGCGTATACCTGCTGTTTAATTTCTATATGCGTGATATGGAGACTGATATAAGACTGCGTACCCTGCTTGTTCCAAAGTTTGATTGATTTTTTTATGTTACATATTTTTGTTTGTATAAATTCCAGATTACAGAATTTCAGCTTTATTATTGTTTATGGATAATTATGACAGCATTTCTAATATTTTATAGGTAATTTAAGTGTACAGTCAAGAATGCTATTTGTTAAATGTCTTGGTTTAGAATTTTTTATTGCTTGCAGTTGTAAAAATGTCAGAAATTGTTATTTTTATTACTAATATTATTGTTACATTATCAATAGGAAGAAGGTATTACTAAAATAGATATTCTGCCTTTGTTAAATTTGTTGGAAATAACCTCAAAGTTTCACACTATTGTCATATATATGTTTGTTAATTTACAAGCAATATTTTATACACACTATAATTTGCTAAACTGTTGATAACCTTGTTTCACACTTCCCTTGCCCCACCAGTACATGAATTATTGCTGTCAAAGTGAAAGCAAAATCAAAATGTTGCATGGCCATCAATTTTTTATGTACAGTTAAAAATGTACCAAGTAAAAGTTCTATAGTGTTCCACTATCTATTGTGATATTTAGTTTTACTAGTGTTGGTCCCATCTCACTAGCATGTGCATCCACAGTGTTGTTATTGACTGTAGGAAATTAAAAGCACATACTTGGATAGTCTTGTTTCTCCACCCTGTACTTCATTTCTATTTTTGTTAAAAATTATTATTTAATTTAGCTTCATTTCCATATCGTGATTTGAATTTGTTATATTTTTTTTAATAAGTACTTCCTTCACTAATATGGTGTACAACTTACCCTCCTGATGGAGCAGCAGGTTTCTCAGAAACACTTGCATATTTATTTTTTGGGCTATAGAACATCTCACCTCAGAAGCTACTAATCTTCATTCGTATTGATTCACTGTAAGTATGCTATTGAATAATGTTGTCAACTGATAATAGAGTATGGAGCATTGGTGGGATGGTGTTGACACAGGAAAAAACCAAAGTATTCAGGGAAAAAACCTGTCCCAATGTCAGTCTGCCCACCATAAAAGCTGCATGGACTGAACTGACCCTGAATTCACTATCCTGGGAATTTATGAGATGCCTTGATCACTGACTATAATTTGCATGTGCATTGTGTATGCTTCTTAAGCTAATGTTTCTCTATAATTCATGACACACTTCTCATGGTTCAAAAATAATGATCACTTGAACTGTAATACTGTTTTCTATATCTGTGCTGTTCCCATGCTTCAGCCGTAACGCTGAAAGTACACTTTCATGCTTAACAAAGTCTACAAAACTCTTTGTCTTTCATGTGTATCTTTTTTAACTAAATTTATAATTGGAAAGTAACCACTGTCTCCACAGTGGATGTATTACCATTGTGTTGGAAGGAAAGAATAATTGCAAGACAAGGTATAAGAGCATGTAATGTGTCAGTGTTAAGAGTGTAAAATACATATGTATATATAAGCTGTAAATATTTTTCTGTTGAGTTCAATATCAGAAGATACGACCACTCTGAAATTTTTTACTTCCACACGAAATGGTCTACATGTGTTCATGTATGTAAGTCGAAGCAAAAGATCTTATTCGAAGAATAATTTGCGGAATGTGTGTTATAATCAAAATATGGACAAAGTACAGTAATTAATATTGCACATTTATCATAAGGACAATGTAGCTCAACTTGTTTTTATTTGTGTTGACTAGTGTGAATGAAAAGTCATGTGTTGAGCAAGAAGTGTTTGCTAATGTCGCAACAAATGAAACTTTTGAATGTAATATACACAGTAATATTACAGTGAATGGTGTAAATGTTTCAGCACCACAAAAACTTCGTTCATTTTTATCACTGCCCTAAATTAGAGCTTTAAAAGATGATATACCAAGAAGAGGAGCAGAATAAAAAAAAGATGATTCAGCTCTTTAAGGACTAAAAACATTTTAAAAAATGTACATCTGATTTTTTGCACTATGTTTAGTGTTGATGGAATATGTGTTTTAAAATCAGCAAGCATTTTGCAGTATATTAGTGACATAGGAGTTATTGGAGTTGATGCAATTGTAGTCAAAAGAAGGCAGCTTAAATGTACAAACAATATTTATATGGGATTATTACCAAAAATGTGAAAAAGGCACCAGCTTTTAATTTGTTAGGGGAGGATGGGAACAACTGACCTGTCCTTTGATGCTTTGTAATGTAGTTAGTCTGAGCCCAAAAACAGAACTGTTGTTTGCATTTAAAATCAACTGTAAAATTATTGTTTGCACATTGAGATAAACTACATTGTAATTAAAAGGCTTGGTTTCTTCAATGTGTATCTTGGTTATCTGTGTATGATACTAGAACAAATTCTTAGGCTGTAGATGCCCCTTTATTTATTCACTCACAAGGCCTCATTTATTGTATTAATACTACTTGCATTTTATCATTAGCTCATATTTCCTACTTCCTTAAACTAAATATTAATGAAATCCAGCAGAATAAAATCTGGTTTTATTAAGGATGCATTCTTTAACTGAAATCAAGGTAAGTTTTGCAATGTGAGATCTAAAAATTTGTATGGCAGAGATCAAATTTCTAACCAGTGAAACTGGTAATTAATATTATATGAGATTCTACAAACAAAAATATGTCACTGTTGCATCAGTTGTAAGCACAGTATATAAGAGAAGATTTTCTTTTTTTACCGAAAGGCATTTGTAATTAGTATGTTTCATTTACCCTTCAACGATACTAGCTTGGATACGGAAACTAAATATGTTAGTAACTTCAGTCCATATATTGGTCTTTAATAGTGTAACATTATGCATTATGCATCTGAAAGAACTTGGTAATGCAAAATTGTTACTCTTATGAACACCTAACAATTTTATAATATGTAATTTTACTTGTCTGTGAAACATTTTGTAACATTTTGTACCATAATAGGTTTTGTAAAAATGAGTTTTTAGACCCCTGCACAACCCCTAAGCTGGAGGACCACCCCTTGTTGCCTGTCTGCAACTATTTGTGCAGTATATTCTCAGTAGTAACATAGGCCCTTATGGACATTGTACTGAACCTTTTGGTTCCACAGAAGGTAGAGAATTACTTGACTAACTGAGCACCTATTTGCTTCTCAAGTAGGACTGTTCTTCATGGAGTTACTTATTTGGTAAGTTAATTTGTCAGTTTTTAGGCGCTTTCACAAAACTGCAAAAAGTGTCTATTAGCTTTATCATGGTTGTCTATCTGTATGGATGGAACAACTTGATTCCTACTGAACATATTTTCATGAAATGTGATGTATGATTACATTTTGAAAATCTGTCAAGGCGAAAGTTTTATTAAAATCTGACCAGAGTAAAAGGTACTTTACATGAAAACTCTGTAAATTTATAGTAATATCTCACTGAATTCTTAGAATGAGAAATGTTTCAGACAAATATTCTATATAAAATCAAAACACACATTTGGTGTTCTATAAACTTTTTCTCGAAAATATTGCCATTAATGAGATAATATGGAAAAATATGGTAGAGACAGACAGGCCATAGGAGAAAATATAACATGGGGCATGTACTTTGAATGCTGGATAATTAAGGCTACAGACACACTCTCAGAATATTTATTGCTTTTCCACTACAATGGTGGTTTTACAAATGTGCCTCTATGTCACGTTTGTATGTACATGGCCTGTCTTTTTTAATTATAATTTCACTGACCTTCACCTGGATTGTTGTTTCCAGTAAATCTTTTATTTTAAATTTTATGGTTCCTTGTTGTTTATTTAGGGTCTGGCATTTAGAGCACTCTGCTTTGTATAATAAATAATCTACTCCCCTTTCCCTCAATTACAGTTTAACTTAGTTAATGTTTAATAAAAATAAAGTACAGGTAATGCTATCCCTGTGAACACCATTAAGCCATACAGAGGGGTGGATTCTTCACTTGGCACTGGATGGAGGTGAGTAGGGGGTGAGCAGTCAGCTTCATTCCCCAGCTGCCTCACCCCAGTACCCATTGAAAATGAGGTTCAGTGGACCATAACAGTCCGTGTGGACACTATGGAGAACAGAAAACCTCCTTTTTCTCTTCCAGGAATCATACAGTTATTCCTGAGTCATCCAGCCTCTAGCCCAGTCATTATATTAACTATTATATCCCATTCCCCTTCCTGAAAAGTGTAAAATATGTATATAAATATATATAGATATTTTATTTCCAAACACAGTGGCAGCCCTAATCAGCCCTTATGGCCATAAAATGTGAGTCTGTTTCTCCCTGCATTGGTACATTTTGATATTAACTTGTTCATTGCTTGCATGACAAGATAGCTTGGAATATTCATTATGCATCATATGCTAGCTAGGCATTTTGAAATGTAACAGAATTCATTACTTTTCCACAACTCTCAGGACACCATAAGAGACATATTATTTTAGTGTAGCACAATGACAAGTACTACCAGTTCAGGTAATGTAGAATAATACAATTTTTCAAGACCTACACTAATTGTAAAACAATATTTGCTCATCAGACAAATTCCTTTATATATTCTTCGTTCTGAAATGTGTTACTGAATGCTCTCAGAAGAGATATATAAAGTGTCACTGTGATCTTTATGTGTTCCATTTCCGTGCATCCTGTGAGCGTGTAACTGTCACTGTGATACTATAAGAAAAAAACTGCGTAGAATATTTTGTATTTATTTTTGCTCAGAATATGGCATTTAACACAGCTCTTTGGTCACCAATGAATGGATTAAATTACATGCAAATTACAACCCCAGAAACTATGTTGTTTCAAGCATTAATGATGACAAGACAAGGATAATGGACTGTTTGTTTCAGTATGAAACATGCTTGAAAAGTTAGGACTAGTATGTGTGGAACATCTTTTCACTCCTCATGTGACGTATATATTATTTAGACATCGACAGGCCCTGTGTTTCTGATGGAGAATGGCTTCGTATTAAGTACTCTGCCTCTTCTTGTGGACCATGTGGTTTTTTAACTTAGTTATTTTAATTACTTTGCTGTGTAATTTTATACAGATACAATATAGGATAAATTTCAGTGGTCTGTCAAAACTGTGAGAAATTTTTGTTTAATTATGTTACTTTTAAGTGTCAGGTTCTATGTAAGAAGGAAATATGTTGTTATAACATGCATATTGACATATGTCTCTTTCTTATTTGTTGAATTGAACTTTGTTCTGGGGGTGGGGGTTGGAGGCATGCTGTTTTATGGGCTCAGACATGTAAGCTGATGTGTCACTGTAGTTATTTGGTCCTAAACATAAGAGAAATCAAAACTTGGCTTTACTGTCCATATGCTGTGGTTGAGTTATTATGTAGCTATGCGCAGTAAGAACTTTGGTTTACAACATAGAAAAATCTACAAGATGTGGTGTCTGCAAATGTGTATGTGTAATTAATTGTAGTTATCACAGATTCGTAAACGAAGCTTTCAATGTGCATATTGTTATTATTATTATTACAGTTTATTTTATTTTATTTTGTTTGTGTGTGTATGCACACATGTGCATGTGTGTGTGTGTGTGTGTGTGT
>Ga0131853_10008787_pt1 | contig 18423 bp, 10 predicted proteins | sample TergutLab28metaG_FD_92764 | JGI IMG/M metagenome (GOLD analysis project Ga0131853, IMG submission 92764) | Labiotermes labralis P1 segment gut microbial communities from Petit-Saut dam, French Guiana - Lab288 P1 (version 2) (version 2) | ecosystem: Host-associated > Arthropoda: Insects >... | reverse complement strand
GGTGGCGGACGCTTGTGAGTGCGGTAATGAACCTTCGGGTTCCGTGAAATGCGGGGAATTTCTTGACTAGCTGCAAACCAGTTAGCTTCTCAAGAAGGACTCTGCACTATGGAGTAAGTAAGTTAGTAAGTAAGTAACCGATCGAGGAACGGCTGACGAAGGGGCTGTGGATTACAGCAAGAATATGATGTGGCCGCTCCTTACAACGATTCTATGTCTAGTGATTTAATAAGAATGGTACAGACTTCCAGTCCTGATTAATCTTCTGGACCTTCACTCGCGAGTTATGATCCCAGACAGCTGTGAGTGAGAAGCAGATGAGGGTATCCAAGCGTTGTCCGTCCCAGCCAATGACATATTCCGTCTACCGCAACTAAGAAGGTGCCGTAGCATTCTCTTACATCACGTCTGCAAATGAATGCAGCCGCTTCTCTGGCACGCACTGTGTGGCCACGAGGCATTTTGAAGCAAACAACTTAACCAACAGTAAGATTTATCTCTGAGTTGTTTTTTTATACAAAAAAGAGGAAAACAACTAGTTCTGGTAGAACTTGCAATGCTAGATTTCCCTCTCTCATTCGAGTACTTCTACTTGTGTGGCTGGAGCAGTAAGTGCTATCAAATGAAATTTGTGACAGTTGGGTGACTCATTCGTTTCTGTCTGTAATTTCACACGTAGATATTCCGACTATTGCCTTAAGATGGAGACAGTTTGCCTCGTTGTTTCTCTGAAATTTGGCATATACGTCGTCACAACTCAGACGAGTACAAAATGAGTCTACAACGCGTTGTGAACCTCAGCCCTTGCAGATACCAGTAGAAAAACTATAGCCATGGGCACTGACAATCCCATATACAGAGTAATTCAGGAGGAAAGACCGCTGTGAGGGATAAAGAAACTAGTCGCCGTTTAATAAACATATTTATAAAAGTGTTTTGATTGTGTCTGTAAAGTCTTTTATATCTTTGTGATAGATATTCCAACGGGATGTTCCATATAAAAAAAAAGTTTATTTGGACTTGTTCCTAATTATGAATTGTTACCGATTTACAGCTCTTTCAATCTACAAATGCAAAACAATATAAATAGTAAGAAAGGAAAACAAATTACTGTGAATTTTATTGTAATTTTAATTAAATTTTTCTAATGACGACGTTTTACAGAGAAATGACAAATTTGTTGCCGTTCACAATCAGTGTCCAAAAATCCCGCTGTTAACGTCAATTCACTTTCCGACTCGTAAACGAAGACTGTTTGTTGTTATTTTGAGTTAATCTTCAAGTTTTTTAAATTTTTTATGCGGGCAGCAACACCCAAAAAGGCGAGCGAGCTATTTGTTTCGTGTATCGAACTTTCCTAATTGAAATTCGTTCTTCATCCAACAACAAAACCCCCCCTCCCAAAAATGAATTAGATCTGGAGATTTTGATGGTTGTTTAACGGTAACCATTCAGAATTAGACATATATTCGTATAACCTATTTTTTTCAAGATAACACATATTATGACATCCCGAATTATCGAACTTTCTTCCTGAATCGTCCTGTATAATCTGGAACAGAGTGATTTATACATGTCAGTGTAGGTTAGTGAAACATAGGAGATTAAGAGATCTGGAAACACAAATAATATGCGTGAGACAAAGAATAATTATAGAATGTTGGTGAGGAAGTGTTTCTTTTGTTACTGTTAGCAAGACGGAGGCGTAGCTGCGATTCCAACGTTAAAGGTACATGTTGTCAGGGGTGTAAAGTTTTCCAAAATATGGGAGAAACCTCAAAATTCTTCGCGACAGAAGGGTGACATGCAGTAAGTTTCATACTCAGGATCAGTAATATTGGTCGCCACAGTAGAAAATTTAGTAGCTACGGCGACCCGTCTTGCGGAAATGTGCCCTCTTGGATATTGTGACGATTGATGCTAGGCAGTCTCGGGGGAGAACAGATTTGCGTCAGCATTAGGCCAGTGGCGTGTCTTGGAATCAGAGGACTATACAGGCACAGAGTTCAACGTAATTCATGACTTGAAACATGTGTCTTGTTGTAGAGTTCTGGGTTGTAGCTACTGGTGATTTCATATTTTAATAATGTGGGTCTTACACGTTAAAGTTCAGGTAAAGGTCATCCTAGAACAGATCATGAAGGCACAAAAGGGGTGTAGAGGTATAGCTCTACTCTTTCTTTAAACTCGGCGGTATATGGGGTGTGTGGTCAAAGCCACACCCCGGCCTCTTCACTCCCGGGTATTCATTTTATAGGAAGCTGGGTCTGGATGGGTGCGGTAAATATGCCTTCACCGGGATTGGATCCCCAGCCTGTCCAGTTAGTAGCGAGTCTATGCCGACTGCACTATTGAGTCCCACACCCGTTAAAATCGTGAACGATTTCTTTCGACATCATTACTGATTATCTTCAGGGGAAATAATTACGGGATAAAAATTAAATAACTGGCGATATTAAGTTGAGATGCATGAAGAGATGTTGACTGAATTGAAGACGGGTGTGCGGCTTATTATATATAGCTACCAGAGAAGCTGAAACCTAAAAATACATACAAACTCTCATCTCTCTTGAGTGTGTTCTAACACATGAGCCTCTATATATAAATCATGAAGACATCTTGAGCTTGGCTGGCGACAAATTGTGTCGTTAGTTTCACTCAGTCACACACAGGATAACAAAAAACTATGTACGAAGACGCAGAGGGAAAGAAGTCTGTTCGGTCCCAGGATCCCGAAGACTTCTCTGAGTGCGGTCCGCGATGTTGTTGTACGTCGTCACACACATAGATACTTCTCTACGTCCTCATTCTTGAGACTTTGGCTTCGAAAATAACCCCATAGCTGTGTTTTAAAAAAAACCATTATAATTAACTTGGAAAACAAGCGACATAATACTGAGCAACACGAAACATCACGAACGAGATGTTTCAACAGCTGCTTCGTATTTTCGAGGTCCCAGTTTCAAATCTTGGTAAATACATTTGTTGTTCTTAACGATGAGGTTCATGGTTTACCCCATTTCTCCGGAATACTGTGGGATAGATACTAGGACGATGTTCATGAGTCGGGTTATGGCATTCAGTATAGTGACTAGACTGTGGGTTAGACAACAGAGTAATCGTGGTTCTTTTGTCAGAAGGGTCAAGTAAATTTTGTCTTCTTTGAAATGCCCACCGAGCCTTCTGTTCAGTAGGTACATCGGTGTAGAGTGGCGAAGACATGAAGCTGACCGCTAGTCCACACTCAGCGTAGAGATTAAGGATGAATTCAGCTATACTTCCCCCTTCCCAACTGCCTTCATGAGGCCACAGAGGATAATTTGCTTTCTTTTACGTTCTGAAACATATGTCGAACAATATATCCATAATTTCGTATGCCTTCATGAAGTCAGCAGGGACAAAATTACTTGAAGTCTACTTTAAAGATCGCCTAACGTTTGTTTCTACATTCTACTTGACTGATCATTCACAAAGCAACCTATCTATTGAAGCTACAGATTTTAGGCCGACGGAATATTGTCGTAAAAAAAGCCACGTATCAAAGAGGTAATCAATTGCGACAAACATGGGGAACCGAACATTGGCCGTTATATCCTTTCAAACTCTTTATTCACAGCCAACTTTCCCTACGAATCTGTAATCCACAAATTATATAATTAATGAAGAGTCTTTCAATAAACAGATTTATGGTTTCAGTAAAATGTCTAACCTACTCCACTGACAAAGTTTCTGTCTGTGTAGATGTAAAACTCCCTGATGGTCCCAATGTTATTCGACTTTCACGCAGTCCCGAAGAAGTTATCATTTTCGCAGAATGCACAATTGAGCTCATTACAGTCCATTTCAGATTATCATTAAGTAAAAGTAAAGGTAAAGCAATCCCTGTACAGGCCTGGACAGGCCCTGAGGGTTCCAGGAGATTGAGGCTCCCACATTTCAAGACAATCGGCACACGAAGGCGGTAAGGTTGTCATCCCTACGCACCGGCCGCCTTTACCCCCAGGAAATATTCCTGGTACTCATTTCTGTTAGAGGCTGAGTTGACCCCAAGGCCATAGTGCGACCGGAAGGATTATGTTAATGAAAAATTCAAACGACACCATCGAGAATCGAACCCGCGACCTTCCGGCTTGTAGCGCAGTGCCTCAACCAACTGTGCCACCGACCAACTGCACCACCGACCAACTGCGTCACCGCGTACCCCCACTATCATTAAGTATTTATACACAATTTCATAATAAATTTTTATGTGTGTTTTTTCTTCGACATCACTGTAATTCTCTTTCCTTGTCTTAAATTATCTACGTCAAGGATAGCTCAGTCGGTGTAGCGACTTGCTGTGGGCTGGACAGTCAGGAACTCGAATACCGGTGAAGTTCCGTACCTTACAGACTGGACATGGGGCCCTCCCAGCCTCGTGTAAACGGAGTACTGAGGTTCCCGGGGGTAAAGCAGCCGCAGCATCGAACTAATAGCCCACATTCTTCGAGTACCAGGTTAGGAATGTGTTGGAGCTATAGGCATACCTCCGTCTCCCCTCTGCCGCGGCATACGCATGTCATGAGGCGACTTTTACTTTTATAATAACTTATCAATCGAATTTGCTATACACTCCTCTTTAGTATTTGCGGTTTCGCAGACAAATTTTTACTTTTGCTGTAACATATAAAAGTAAATTGGTTTTGACTGAACCTGGCACGTTGATTACAAAAGCGGCAGCCAAATATTTGTAAATGTAGTAACATATTTGTTGATTATTTACAAGAAAGACCTATTTTGTAACAGTTGCTCACGTATATCCGCAGTTAACTATTGCCCTTATTTATATACTCTTTCGAATACAGCATTGAGTGTATATTCCCATACTGGAGAATTTAAAAGGCCCAAATTGGAAGACCGTCTTAAAGTCGAATTAGGAGCTAAACCACACATTTAATATTGTACTCAAGTCGTTACATTCTGGGTTGTGGCACCAAGTGGTGTTGCAAATGGTTACTGCTATTTTGGATGAAATTACTTGTACAAGATTGTGGAGATAACTGTTTAACTTCCTTCCCAGATAAAGGAGCCACTGCTACTAACTGCATAGGGCGCTTTTACTTACTGCTACGTCGTATTTTGTCTCCAGTCTTTTGTTATTAAATTTTTGTGACTTGTTATTTCATTATTAATATGGCCCCCCCCCCCCAGAACGCCAGCAAAGTTGTGGCCAGTGTTTCCCAGAACAGGTTTCCGCAGAATTACGTGTTCCGCGAAACGTCTTGGAATGAATAACTGAAATATTCGAAACGACGCGAAAATTCCAAATGACCCCCGAAACATAGCAGTAATTTTTATCAGGAAACTGGTGGTACTGGTGTAATGTTCTTCCGCTACTAACTGCCTCTGTGTATTGTTTTCGTTTTATAAGTAATGATTCTTTGAAATATGAAAAAAATTTAAGGGTTACTCCACAGAAAAAGAAGGGAAACACTGGTTGTGGCAAAGAGAAGAATCCTGCCCCTGCAATCTAACCGTCCAACGCATAGTCCGTAAAGTTATATAGTACTGATCGCTTCATCTGCCCATATATTTTTGGGGTTCAGCAGTCGATAGGACTTTGTAAAATTAACAAAGAAATTTTTTTGTTATTTATTTATTTAATTTCAATGTGGTGTTCAAACTAACGATTTCTTCTTGCGCTTCGTTGTTTCTTCCGCACCACGCCATTGTGGGCTACTAACCTCAGAAATATGAAATTGCCAGCAAAACACTTTTTGCCACAATCTGGACGTTAGAAACTAGAAATGATGTAAGAACTGTCTAACTTGGCTTGCTTCAGGACTTCTACAAAACACCCTCGGTGGCCATGTGGAACGTACAGAGGGAATTGCAACATGGTGCATCCGAGACGGGAAGAAGTCCTCTTTAAGACCAAGCGAAAGAACCCTACGGCGAAAACAGAGATTCCTAAATTCCAGAATAATATAAAATATTAGACCTTCCGTGGCGCTAAGGTATCCTTTACAGCAACAAAGTTAGTAACATGAGGCTTGTCTTGCTGGACCTTTTAGTAATATGGAAATTCCTTGCGTTCCTGGGGAGTATGGTGTCACGGACTATGCGTAAGGAGCGGTCTGCATGTTGGTCTATGAGACACTTGGGTACTGCTGGGCATGTCGTAACAAAGATGCAGTGTAACTGTATAAACTCTGTCTCAGCCTGGAAACTTAACGGAGTGGTACATAAACACGACTCTTCCAAAATACATTTAGAAACTACTATAAATAACCAAGTATTAATAAATGTCTCAGGGTCACGTAAGAAGAGGCAGTGATTCGCCGAATATTCGATATGGATAACAAAGTATAATTGTTTAAGATACCTTTCGTTTTGCTTACAGTGGCTCACATATGGATGGTAATACGTGCTAATATAACCATTTTATATTAAGTTGAGTGACAGTCTCTGTTAGACTTGTTAAAGTAATTAGTTGCATCCATGCGAATAATTCGCAAATAGAAAAAAGTAAAATATATCAACAAAAATTACAGCACCTTAATCGTACTAAACATTAAAAATTGCAAAATTGCACTTACTCATGCTTGATGCTGGGTAGTTTCTTTCGGAGATCAACCGATCATAAGTAACGTGTGAACGAACAAGAGAAGCAATGAACATATAACGTAACATTGAGGCACGTTCGTGCAACCATCGTTGCAATGGAAAAGCAATAAATACTACATATTCTGACTGTGTGCTTGTAGTCTTAGGAAATGAGCCTGCAATATATTGTCATCTTTGGGCTGTCCACCTATACCATATTTTTCCCCATTATCTCGTAAACGGCACGATTTTCGAAAGAAAATTTTTAACACAAAATATGTGCAGTGATATAATCTACACCTTTTGTCTAAAACATTTCTCATTCAAAGATTTGAGAGAGATATGATCAAAAATGTGTATTGGTCTTCATATAAAGGGTCCATTATCCCTGTCAGTTTTTATTGAAACGTAAATGATTTCAACGGAGTTTAGACCAACACTAAGATATCAAATTTCATGAAAAGGCGTCCAGTGGAAACGGAGTTGTTCCCTGCGGAAGGATGGACGGACGGACAGATGGATATGACGAAACTAATAATCGTTTGTCGCAATTTTGCCAAAGTGCCTAAAAGCAGAAGCTTCCTCCCACGTCTAAATAAGAAACAAAACATTGACATCTACAGTTCTACCTCATAACGGAGGCAAAAGGATATACTTGAAATATATTATTTTCCTTTGGACTCCGGTTGATGCAACACTGCCAATTTTTACCCTTAGCGTTCTTGTTAAAACAGTTTTTTCGTAAGCAGTTAATGAAAACAAACAAAATAACCATCAATGCCGAATCACAGACTGTCTATAGATGTCTGTCTTGAATACTTCCTCTCGGCACTTAGCCGAACCTGGCGTCGCAAACTTCATGTCCTCGAAAGTTCACACAACAAAATCATGATAAAATTGCCAGTTAAATTATGGTGTAGGTCTCCAATACGGAATTATGTTCGTACTGATTCGGAATTGTGACACACGCTACTTACTGGTTTACTGTAGCAATGAAACTGCTTATATTTTTTTCGATATGTAGCCTGAGAAAATGCTGGTATCTGTCGGGATTCGAACTAGGCAGAAGAAATCACAGCTCGGACTTCAGGTTCGTTACTTTCAGTCCTGTGCCTTACAACAAAGTCTATTACAGCAAGTAAGCTGAGTAAAAATTGTGCTTGAATATTAGGTACAGAGAAGGCTCTTCTCCTTAGGTAATCAGGCAATACTGTCTTGCTCTGTTGCGAACTGTCACGTATAACTTGATTACATACTCAGTCATTACGAACATCTGTGTAAACACGATGCAAATACCAACAACGCTGCTCCAGTACCGTTATGGTAATAAAATAACCTGCCAGATTCTACTCCTTTACGATTAGATAAGCAAGGTCTAATTAATAGAAAATACGACTTGAAATTTACACACTGAGATGTGGGTTCGTGGAGTGGGAAATGTAACGGCGTACGTTGCGCTTATAGTTTCTATCGTCTCTATTTCTTTAAACATTTATTTACCTTTGAAACCCGAATTTAATCTAAATAGCACGTATTTAAAAATTCAATTACGATAGCTGTTTCTGCCTTGAATCAAGCACCATTATTAAAGTGTATTGGGAAGTAGCGGTACAGATTTACGCATTTTCAGCGTGGGCGATACATGTAGATTAGTTGCATTCCCCGGACACTTCACAGCGGGAAAAAAGTCCTCCCACCTCGTACCCTTTAATACAAGACTGGGTGGGCCCTACAGGCTGTCTGGACGCTTGGGAATCGAGCCCTGATTCCTCGGTCCTCAACACCTAAGTTACAATACCGACTGAGGAAGTGTCCTAGTTACCTTGCAGTTACAAAGAAAAGTTGAATTTGCATATCACTTTACAGCGGAATAACTTAGCAATATTTCGGTCAACGCAAACTGAGATTATGGTCTTTTTCGTACTCTAAACAAGTGTTGTGAGGTGGCCATTTAAAAGCAAGGTGAAAGCCGTTTCACGCCTTCCCTTTATGTCTTGTTAATTTTTAACTTCTACACCTAAGAGTTCCAACAGACCTCGTTATTTCCTAGAATAAAAATCTTTCAGATTTCCTCGTTAGTTGTAACAACCAGTGAGAGCATCAAACAAGGGACTGCATTTGTGAGAATAGCGGTAATTGGTAGCTGGGTTCCTTGAAAAGGTAAATGGAATATATTTCTCACTCCATACGGATGTGACTCATGACTAGCACATGGGTGATCGTATCCTGTGGCAGGGACAGTCAGCACGGTAGTAAAATTACAAACTCACTGACTTTGAAAAGCACACAAACCGAATTTGTATTTTAAAAGTGTTTTAACCCTTTAAACGCCAAGTTAAATCCCATCTGCTATTTGCTGGCATTATTAGGAGCTCACCATATTCTCCACGTTAGCAGTGTAAGGGTTAAAGTAGATAACTCGTTTACCCATATTTTCGTGAAAACCTGTAATTAATTATTCAAGGCTGAATAGTCTAGCCCTGCATACACATTACCTTGCTTCTGTATTTTACAGCTTAAAGTTAATAGAGAAAGAGAGATATCCAACATTTTGGGATACGACATGAGTCAGAAGGTAGTTGGGAACAGACGTTTTGAGAACTGTGGTGGTGTCGTAATAGAGAATTGAAATGTCCAACCCTTGAAGATGCGACCACTAGTTTTTTTTTCGAAACGTCGGGAATCATTTACCCAGTGACTTGACATATCCCACAAGAGCGGATGCCTTAGCCACATCACTGCGAAAACCTGAAGACCTACAAAAGTGAAAGGCTTACCAGCTGTTTGTACAGCTACATGATGTAATCATCCCGCGTCGAAGAGAAAACCATGTAGCAACTGTGGTACGGAGCGTATCGTTAATATCCGGTTTCAGAATTGCAGCTGGCGCGGAAGCTTGATCACATACGAAACGTGCCTCCGCCGGGAGTCAGAGTTCGTATTTATCCTATTCTTCAACTAACTTAATTTCGTTGAGGAATTTAGAAATGATGAACATCAGCTTCTGAAGAGAAGTCGCACCTGTCGAAATTACTTCTGACATGCGACGGAGCTCTTGTTGAATAGTGGCAACTTCTGTCCCAATACTTCCTTGCAGTATCTATGAAGAATACGAATTGTTCTGCAGTTCATTTTCTTCTGGTAGTTTTCTAAATAATGGCGTCGGAATTAATTTCAGGAAAAGTTGGAATTGTTGTCTTCAAGAACTTTGGCCCTGCAATGTTCAGCGCAACAACGTCTTAGCTATTTTGGCTGTCTGCATTATCACTTAATGTAAATTACCTATTTATGCACCATACACATAAAAGTTTTTTTATTTTAGTTTTGTCGAGTACTGAGCCTATGATTTGATATTTTCACACTTTTTTTACAAAACTTTCGGCCATATTTCTTGCATGACATATAGCAGTGATAATGAGACTCTGACGGCAACGATCCTCAGTGCTTATTATGAAAGATAAAAAAAAAACCCGGAGAGGGTGGAATATTTTAATCATTTGGATAGCATGAGAACAAATGATGCAAGATGAACACGTGAAGTGAAATGCAAGAGTGTCATGACAAAAGCAGCGTTCAACAAGAATATTCTTGATATCAGCTAATTGGAATTAAACTTAAGGAAGAAACTACAAAATGCTGCATCTGGACCATATCTTGTGCTTGATGAAACTTCGGAAAAGAGATGGAAAATTTTAAAATGTGCTGCTGGAGAACGACGAATAAGATCAGTTGCAACGATCTTGTGAAAAATGAAATATTACACAAGCCTAGAAGGAAAGTAACATTCTATGTAAAATAAAGCAGGCAAGCTAACTCGATTGGTCACATCTTGCGTACGAACTATCTTCTAAACACGTTATTGAAGCAAAGGTACAGGAAAGATATAAGTAAGGGAAGACGAGGAAGGAGAAGTAAGCAGCTACCGGATAACCATAAGGAAACGAGAGAACCCTGGAAGTTGCAAAATGAAGCACAAGATCTCACTCTGGAGAAATTGCTTTGGAAGTGGCTATGGGTCTCTCTTAAGACAGAGTATGTGATGATGATGTCGGTATACACCTCAAAAAATTATTGAAAATGAGGATTCACTGCTGAACAGGAAATACTTCTCTGACCCAATTACATGCTGTATATGACAGCCAATTCACAAGTGGGCTACACGGAAAAACTACAGTGTGTTGAAGATGAAGTAACACACGGACGTCTCGCCTTCCCTTACGAAACTTGTATATCCGCACGTTCGGTAAGACGATTAACAAAGCGCTGTATATTAGAACAACGTGTGAAGCGTCACGGCTTATTTATTTGGCACCTCAATAAATTCATCGAGGCCTACGTATTTGTAAGCTGAAGCCGTACTCCTCAGGTTCCTACCCTGTAACGAAAGCTCATAGTATATGATTTGTGTATCCGTAGGAGTAGTAAGAGATGAAAGACTCTAGCCATCTTCAATAAACTGCCACCGTAGAGATCCTTCCAGATTTCATGTTTTCACGTCGATAAATGCGAAAATTGCGTCTTCTAGAAGGTTACACGGTGTCGCGTGGTAGATAGGTAGGCCTACCGACGTTTCGGCTGTATCTATCTACCAGAATTACGGCATTGTATCAAAAAAAGAGCGCCAGTACCGCTCAGTTTTGTAACAAATAGACATATTCGCCGGTCGATATCATGAGGTACTAAATAACATCAGGCAGGTAAAGTTTAAGGTTGTTTTCTCCTTGTTTTTGACGGCGTGTGGTCTTTTAGACAGACGAGAGCGTCTCGAAAGAACGTATTACCTCCTTTATGCATGGCAGATGAATTTTTATTAGCTGTACTCTGTAGCACCGTTCAGAAACTAGAAAATGGCCATCAGTATGTTCTAGTGTTAAAATAAAGGTTGCATTATACAGGATCCCAACATTGATTCGCCACTTCTGCTGTATGTTCTCAAATATAAGAGTAAAATATTTGTTACTATGACTAGAATCACCCAAAGTTGACAGTGCGTGCGTTAAATATATCTGGCGCCTTTACAGTCTTGACACAGGATAGGTGAAGAGGTTGAAAGCGGAAGGGAAGAAGATGAATGACTTCCATCAAACTACAACAGTACATCTGGAAGCAATAATTTAAATGTTTTAACATATTATGTACGAGTAAATCGTCATTGTTATTGCAACAATTTTCAAAATATAATCTGTGTTACAAAACGTAGATCTATATTATAATGCTGTTAAACCATTTAAAAAGTGATAAAACTTGTACATATTTGATGCTTTTGTAGTGCATTAAAAATAGATCTACTGGTGTGTTTGTGCCCGTGCTTTATAAACCTGCAAATGGTGTGCAAGTCTGGCCGTGTCATGTTCTGTCGTATTTCTGAATATGCAAAATTCAGTAATTGCACCTTTCAGAAAAAATTGAGAATACAACATTTCAGGTTCACACAGCGGTAACTAGGAATAGTACTGTCTTCCTGGGGGTGGTGTCTTACACTATGTCCCATCTTTCACCCTGAAGAGGAAGGCGATGTGTTGCTTTGAAACCTTAATACATTTCTGCTTCACTATCCCACGCGGCTTTACACGCCAGGCGAACGCCTTTGAGATGTGCAAATTTCATATAACCTATTCCAAAATATTCGGGACTGGCTTTGCTGTATAGGACTGTGGCCACGGCTGCAGGACTTAGATCCTGAGGCATAAGACAACGTTGCCAGATATGGGAAATGTGCTGCAATGTCCAACAAATGACAACGTTACTCTTCCCAAAGTGCCCCGTTCGTTGTTTTCTTTGCATTTTCCTACTAATTATCTTTTATCTCTCGCACAATAAAACACACATTCACGTGGTTTTATGAGCAAATTGCTTTCCGTACGCTCGTCTAAAGTTCTCTTCACTGTTACTCCATAATGCCATAGTATGTAGAATTTACCGTGAATCTGGCAACAGTGTCCAATCAACTTATTCTTTATCGCTGTTACCGCGATATAAGAATGAGTGCTCCAGTTTGCAGCAGGCTTCTCCATACGATGCTTATATTTTTGTACAGCTCATGACAAGTCACCACCATGCCATTACAACTTTCTAAACAAAATTTGGTCATATATATATATATATATATCCTCATATCACATTAATTATGATAGTAGCAGTTTATTACTGACAAGGTCATGTGAATGTAAAATGAAGTTTGTTTGATTGCATGGCCCACCATTTATGAACCGTGGATACCACTACATGCTGATACATGCTGATACATGCTGATACATGCTGACACAAAGTGCTTGGTTTCTTCAACACACTTAAGGGCCAACAATAAAATTAGTATGCAGTATATCGGCAATAATAACAATGAATGCCTTATAATATGTGTAATACACAACAACGAGAACTACAAATACATAATTATAGTTTGTTTAATGTTCTTGAAGATGGAGTCTGCATAATTAAGTTAGAAATAATGATATGCGCCCTGATAAGTCAATATGCAAAACTGTAATATGAGGTTAAAGTTTACATCATGTAAATTTCAGAGGAAGATAAAAGCCATGAAGTTTAGGGCTTTGAGATTAGTGATGAGCTGCAGTAATCTGATGACCAATTTTTTTTTTCCAATGTCACCTGCTGATCCAATTCACTGTCTGCCTGCTTTTGTACTTCATAATTCAAATTGCAATGCAAATTTGCTCTAATCAAGTAGATCTTTCCCGAGTAACAAATCCTATACACCAGTTCCCTTGAGAATATAGCGACCACTTCTGTGGTAAAAAATCCCCATTTTTATGGAAATGTCCCTAAGAGTAGAATAGAGTACAGTACATTGGATGGGGCGGGGGGGGGGGGGGCAGGGAAGTGCCCCTTGCAACTCGTTTTTTTCCGATCTTTTTTTTTTCACCCCCCTGCTTAAGCATTCAGCAGCCCCGAACTTAGAACAAAGTGCAGTACCTTCATGACGGATGGAGTACCTTCTGAAACAAGGTCACCTGGTTTCCAGAAATGATGGCCAAGCTGACTAAATCTTAATTCCTTCAATGCCTAGCAGTCACAAAGAACACGTGATGCCGTTTCGGATGTCGATTTGCATCTATTACTGTCTACCAGCCCGTCTTAACCTTTTGGCGCCGGAATTATTTTTTTTATTTTAGCACATCCTGTATATAAAATGTGAATATTACAGGAACCAAATACGTTAGAATTATGAAATAAACTGCATTTTGAAGAGAAAAAAACGGAGAGTATATACCATGTTTAAAATATTCAGTACCTATATTTGTTAAATTAATATATAAAATGCAACTTTAGAGGTTAGCGGTGCGGTACGATCACTATAGTTGACATTAGGCGTCAAAAAGTTAAACAAATTTAAATGACAGTGTCTCAACGTGGAAACTTCCTGAAGGTTTATTACTTTATTCACAACATTCTGCCATTGAATATTGCAAAATATACTTGCTTCCGGTTCACATCATGCTCCTTATTTGTTTAAGACACTTCTTAATATTATCCTCCCATGTATGACAATTGCTTTCTTCCTTCCAAGTTTTCTGCACAATATTTTTAATATCGAATTATATATATATACATATATATATATATATATATAAATGAGGTAAAGCAGTCCCGTTACAGGCCTGGAGTGGCCCAGAGGGTTCCAGGAAGTTAACGTCCTCAGATTTCGTGACAACGGCGCAGGATGGTGGTAAGGTTGTCAGCCTTACGCACCAGCCGCCTTTACCCCCAGGAAATGCTCCTGGTACTCATTTCTGTTAGAGGCTGAGTCGACCCCAGGGCCATAGTGCAATCGGAAGGATCTTTTATGTCAATGAAAAATTCCAATGACACCAGCTGGGATCGAGCCATCGACCTTCCGATTTGTAGCACAGCACCTTAACCACTGTGCCACCGCGGTCCCCATTATATATATATATATGACTGCAATGTCACGGCCTTAACATTTACAGGACTGTCACTACTGTATGTTGTGCCTTTTCTGCACATTTGTGTTTCTGTAAAAGACGTTAGGAATAGACAAGGAAATGCAAAAGAAAGCGCCCAAAAAGTTTGCCATGTTGCTATAATTCACATAATCTGCTTTCACGAAAGCTATAAGAAAAAACTTTTTATATTTCGTGAGCCCGTACCTCCATAGAGTCAAATATGTAGACCAAGAAGCTGGCCTTAAGGGCGAATTATTTTTCGGCTCGATTGGTAATTCATCAATCAACACAATTTTCTTCTCGACCGTGTCACGACACATCGTCACGATATCGAAAATTATACCACGAATTTTATATTCATGACTCGCAAACCGAGACTGACTTAGCTAAACTATTTGCTCTAGCTTGTGTTGACCCAGTTTCTTTAGACATACTTTATTACTTTGCACTGAAACACTTTGAAATGGATCAAGAATCAATTTTTAAATTTTCATCTACAGACGACGCAAAAATTCTTTGTAGGAATTATTGTCTTCCCAAAATGAGATAAATATTTGCTTTGTAGAAGTTTTATTGAAAGCATACGGGAAAGAAAATAAAAAATATGCCTTATTAGAGTCTAAATCTGTTACAGGACCTATGTAAAGGTACTAAGCGAGCATACTTTTCTGTTATCTTTATCATGCCTCTAAGTCTCGGTGACAGAACCATCGAGACATTGTGACAGAATTCCTATGAAACTTTATTTATGTGCAGAAATAGCTTATATGTAAAAGTCTTTGGTTAAGAGCTACAAACAGCGGAATTCATGCCTCACCGAGGTTACTCTTCAATATATCTTGAGGTAAAGCGACCGCAGCTGTATGCTGACCACCGCTTACCTTTAAATGTCGACGTTTAGAATTCATGCGATTAATTGTTAATGTTGAAAATAATGGCTGCTCATTCCTAGGATCTCTGGTTACCACGCAGAGCTTTAAATGATATAACAGGAAATTGATATATTTATCACTGTTATTTAATCGTTCAATCAGAAGTGGCCTTTACATATGCCACCTGGCGGAAGTTTATAAAAACTCGATTTTTCGCCCAAGTATTTTGAATCGGTTCTCAGAAAAAGAAACTGAATTTTTTTTGAGTATCAATTATTGATACATTTTGTGTAGATCGTGAGATAGGAACTAAAGACTGATATGCTGTTTTTTTAGATTAGATTCTCCCTTGAAATGATGCATTGCGATCGGTTATCATTTTTATGTCTGCTTACGGTTACTACTCTCTTGTGCGGTTTTTGCCATTCAAGTAGCGAGCTGTGAAACAACCATTCCGTTGTGATTCACTTACCGTTCATTCCGAAGTAATTAAACAAGGAGTTTTGTAAACTCCACATTCAGGGTCCAGGACGGAGGAAGGGACCGAGGTTGAAGTCTATGGGCAATCTTTGGGAAGAAAGTTCAGTATTTCTCTAGGGAAGCGTGCTACAGTTCTTCAGGCTGTGGTGCATGCCATCTTGGCCAGTGTCTATGAAATTCAAACGAAAGCAATGCCAGAGAAACACTGGAGTATGTAGTATGGCTCTGGAAGTCCTGCAGGCTGTCAAAACAACGTCCCCGTTGGTGTGACAGTGGCAAAAGGCGTTGAATAATATCACTATCCGACACTCTATGGGGCTGTATTGGGTCCCTGGACCTGCTGGGGTACGAGGAAACGAAATCGCCGACAAGCTCGCAAGAGACTGTTCTTTTCATTGTGTTGAACCTGAGCCGTCCTTGGGAGTCTCTAGGCAGAGTGTAAGAAGAAAGATAAAGGCTGTGTGAATAAGAAGCATTTGGTAATGTGGCGTGGCCATAGTTGTACCCAGAGACAGGCTGGAAAAGTGATTTCAATCCCCAGTCTCACCACAAAGACCAAAATTTGCCCTTTAACAGGACACAATCCAGGGTTGTTATTGGCCTTCTTAACGGACACAATACCCAAAGAAGACTTCATTTAATGGGGCTGACCAATAACCCCTTATGTAGGAGGTGTGGAGCAGAGGAAGAAACTTCAACCCACATTGTGTGTAAGTGTGAAACCGTGGCTTCACTCAGACATGCATATCTGGGCTCTTTTTTCTTGGACCAAGAGGATATTAAGTGTCTACGTCTGGTGGTCTTCTGGAACTGTAGTAAAGGAACCGCTCCCTTGACCTGGTAGCAGAATGTGGAGCACAAAGGGCCTATTGTAAGGCCTAGGTGCATCGGGACCGCAAGGGCTCGAACCCAACTGTTAATCTAAATCTAAATTTACCACTGCGTTTGTATTAGCACTGTACGAAAAACATCTTTCTTACAGTGTTTGTTTGTCTTTGGCGCAACAGCACTCCTCTTGCACAAAGTTTCTAGATAAAACAAAACGACGCACCACAGTCGGTAAAACTCCTCTGGATGAGTGTTCAGCTCCTCGCAGAGACCTCTACCTGGCAAAACACAACACACAGACAGACATGCCCCCAGTGGGATTCGAACCCACAATCTCAGCAGGTGAGCGACTGCAGACCCATGCCTTCGACCGCGCGACCTCTGGGACCGGCCACACAGTTACCGTCATTTATTTAAAGAATCCGTCAGTATGAGATTTCAAGTACTCACAGCGGTGTGGCTAAAGTTGTAAGAACTTTACGCCATGGCATCATATTCCAAAATGTTTGCATCTTTGGTGTCATGTCGATATTAATCAGTATTAAGCGTTCGGAAGATTAATGAGTGCTTTTGAGGTAGAACGAAGCATTCTTGGCAAGTTTGAGCTGCTACCTCTACATTCTTCAAGAGGTACTGGGTAAAGCACAAAGTCTTGGGCACTATAGCTATGGGGTCTAAATTTGTACCCGCAGCTTTCCAGACAAGACATACAATTGCCATCCGGTTATTTTTTGTGGTACTTTAAATTAGGCAACATAATTAATTGTACGAACAGTTTAAAAGTGTACAGTTGAAACAAATCTGGTGTAAACATCTAACTGAATAGGGTAACAAGAAATTTGATTAATAGGTTAATAATAGGCTATATCAATGCAGAGATGAATGTACAGGTTGAGCATAAATTCTTTCCCTGATTACAAACATTTATTACAAGAAAACTACTGTACGTGGAACACAAATATATATTTTTTTCAAAATGCAACTCGAGAAGTTTTTTTTACGACACATTAGTACACTTCAACATGTGCTCCTTTGTTGCACGGAGTACGTAAAACCGATAATCAATTTCTCTTCTCGTGTTCTCCAACATGTCTTCAGTTATTTTAGCAAAACACTTTGTCCTTAACATACCCCCATAAAAAGAAGTCAAGGGGGATGATATCCGGCGATTGTGGTGGCCAGGGTGTCGGACCATCTCTCCCACTCCACCTGTTTGGAAATGTTGCATCCAAAACCCTACGAACATGTGAACTCCAGTGTGGAGTTGCACCATCTTCTTGGAAAATTATCCACGGCTGAAATTCTTCTAACTGAGGTGCAACGTAAAGCTCCCTTGTAATAAATGTTCGTAATCAGGGAAAGAATTTATGTTCACCCTGTATTTTAGTAGATGTGACTACTCTGAAAATATTTTGCTTAAAATAATGCAGTTAGCATCGAATGATTTGAAGTATATTTTATTGTGTTTGTCGTTATGTTTCTTGTTTAAATGATCATTTTATTTTTCAGAATCGCGTAACTTTCCACTAGCATTGCGTGTGTTAACCATTTCCGTGCTATTACTTACTCCATGGTGAAGAGTCCTTCTTGAGAAGCTAACTGGTTTGCATCTAGTCAAGAAATTCCCCGCATTTCACGGAACCCCAAGGTTCATTACCGCACTCACAAGCGTCCGCCATCTGTCTCTATCCTGGGCCAGCCCAATCCAGTCCATATACCCACATCCCACCTCC
>Ga0131853_10008786_pt1 | contig 18423 bp, 14 predicted proteins | sample TergutLab28metaG_FD_92764 | JGI IMG/M metagenome (GOLD analysis project Ga0131853, IMG submission 92764) | Labiotermes labralis P1 segment gut microbial communities from Petit-Saut dam, French Guiana - Lab288 P1 (version 2) (version 2) | ecosystem: Host-associated > Arthropoda: Insects >... | reverse complement strand
TTTTCAATTTCTTGGCAGTAGAATGTTTTCAGGGGCCCCATGAAAGCTTTATCCAAGGGTTGCATTTTGTGGCTGCTGTGAGGTGGGAGGCAAATGATGTCAACATGATTCTCTCGAGCTAAAGTAATGACCTCCAGGTTCCTGGTTTGTGAATAGTGCCCGTCCAGTACTAAGATAACAGGATCTTCTTTTGTCGGCTTTGTATGTTTGATGAAATGAAGAAACCACTGGGAAAAATCTCGCTCTGTATCCACCCCGAAGGATGGCACGCATGGATTGATCCAGGTGGTGTGCCATTCATCAGTTCTTGTTTCATATTTTTTCTTGGAAATACAAGTAATGGAGGAATAAAGTGTCCAGTTGGACTCATACAGTTGACGACTGTCACAAGAGGTCCCCGTTCTGCAGATTGAAGAGAAGATATCTGACGCTTGCCTTTCAATCCTAATATTTTCATGTGTTTTTGCTATACAATAGTGATGCTGGTTTTGTTGCAATTGTAAAGTCTTGCAGGATTATGTTTAATGGTGTCCATTGCAGGTTCATAGATTTCAAAACACTGAGTTACTGATTCAGGAGTGAAACCCCTCGCTCTTGAGAGTGAAAGACCTTCAGGGGTTCTAACTGAAATTTGTGGATTATGACGTAGGAAATTTTTCCAGCTTTTTCATTTCTCTTGCAAAATTGGTTTTTAATTCCGTTTCTTACAGCAAGTTGGTAAGCAAGACACATGATGTCTGCCACTGTCAAGCCACAAAACTTTCTTTCCACCAAAAGACAGTGCTCAGCCACATCATTTTCTGCTTCACAAGGAAGAACTTGCTTCCTACCCAGTTTTGTTTTTACTGTTTCACTTGAGCTTTTCTGCCAGTCTTTAACATAATGCTCTAGTGTTGTTTGTGGTACGTTGAAAATTCTGGATGCTTTGTAGCTGCCCTTTTCCTTGTTCCTTATAGCCGCAATAGCTTTCTTCATCCTTTCAGGGTCCCATTTTTTCCTTTGAGCCATCTGTAATATTATATAACCCAAAAACAATATTTCACAAGGTGCTGACTTCCTAATATGGGGAGCCCCATATTAGGCTCTTCAAATCTCCCCATAATAGGCACAAACAGGTGCTTGAGAAAAAGTGTGAATAAAACAAAAGGACATAAAACTGTACCTATGAAACAAAGCTAGGGTTTAATATTGCACTTAACAGAGAACTGAGCACCAAACTAATTCAGAAAAATAGCTAACTTCAATGGCTCATGAGTTACAATTTAACGATAAGGAAAAATTTCACAGCGCACCAAAAAAAGATGCCCAATCAGAACAGCCTCATGTGTTTGATCATTTACATTCTGAAGCAGGCAGCGCAGCACCACCTGGTATGAAATAATGCACCTCCCCATATTAGGTGACTTTCCCCTATATGTATTGGTACTGTGTCACTTGTCAGAACAGCAGCACCACTACCACATGGCTTTTCAGGAACTACCTGTTTCCATAATTTGTTTTGAGTTTAGTGTTACTTCACCTGAAGATGGATGTAGGTTGTTTCGGAAACGTTGTGTGGTGTTGTTTGTTGTGACAGTGCAAAAGTCCTAATGAATATAATTGACTACACACACTTGTGAAACCATTGTCAAAAATTTATATAATTGTTTTTTGTTCAACCACAAACAATGTTTTTATCTTCCGTTTACACCTTTGATGGGCAAAACAAGTATTGTGCATAATATGGGAAGTCACTTGGAAAGTAGCTGCTCTGAAGACTGAAAAGTCACCGGAAATTTTACAAGGAATTTGATTGTGATGATGTGACCTGGATTGAACTTGACCTTGATCACATCCTCATGGCCAGTGGTGAACCTAGTCATCATTGGTATCTTGCCTTTGAGTTGTTTTACTGAGAACACCGTTTATTTTATATTACTTAGGTTTGCAGTAATATAACTGCATGCTGGAATTGTGTGTGTGTGTTTCATTTTCTCTGGTCCTGTTGATTCTGTTATGATTACTGAAATAAAATGAATGTTGCAAGATAGTAGGTTCCTACAGCAGTATTGATGAAGGTACTGTTCTGTTGAAGTCTTAAATTAGGACACTTGCTGTTCTGCAGATAATCATTAGCCCTTTGTAACCTGAAAAAATGAAAGTACTTTTGTGTCTTGATGCTCCCTGATTCCTGTTGGAAGTTTCCCAGGCTCTTCCCATTCACCATTCTATGTAGAGTATTGCTGAAAATGAAGATGGGTGTGGAACGTTGGTGAAATGAAGCTGAGAAAGACAAACCAGACTATCTGGAGGGAAACCTATCCCAGTGCCACTGTGTACAACGCAATTGCCTTATGCATTGGCCATGCTGAAACCCAGACAGCCATGGTGAGAGGCTGGCAGCTAACTGCTTGCACCATGGCACAGCACTGAAAACTGAAATTCCCATACATAATGTGTAAAAATTCAGTTCCTACCACACAGGGAACACAAGATATCCATATGACAAAAATCAACATGTAGGGAAATAGTTTATTGTGACAGTCACACAAAACACATGTATTAAACAGAGGGCAAAAGACAAAGATTTTAATGTTGAAGGTGGTACCTATGGTAACCACTGTGCTGTAAAGTGTTAATTGTTCATAGTATTTCAGATAAAAGTTGAGAATAAAACCAACAAGAGCATATGAACAAATATCTTAATTTATTAAATTATAATTATTGTAAACCTCTTATATGTTTCAGTCACCTGTTGTGGCCAAGCTCAGGGAGGTGTTTTTACCAAAGGTATTTTACAAATACAACCAAACCAATGTACAAACATAAAATATTAAGTTTTAAATATGTGATTCACAATTTGTGTTAAAATATAAAATACGGATACAATTATTTGTGCTAAAGTTACCTGAGTTAGACGTGTTCATGTGCTGAGTATGTCATATCACCATCAAAGTAGGGTTGTGGTGGTGGTGGTGGTGTTGTGTCTGCCAGCTGCATGATTATAATGTAACAAACTCACATATTTTCATTTGCATTTGTTGGTTTAGTTCTCATAGTGAAGCATCAGTGCATGGTCATGAAATACTTAAAGCTGAGAAGTTTACCTACTTTTCTACCAACAGATGATGGCATTAAATATTGTCTTCAGTGTTCATATTATTTAACAAAGGTTGCTGTTTTAGCTGCTATGGTACACAGCTTAAAACTGTATGTGAAACAAACAAGAAAACTGGAATATGCCTCAATCTGTAGTATTGTACTGTAGGAACTGGCATAAAAAGGACTAATGCATGTGAAATTCATCAATAACTTGTGTATTTCTATGAAGAGAATGTGCCAAAAAAAATATGTTATAGACTGTATTATGCTAAAGTGAAAATAAAGTTGTGTTTGACATCCTTAGAGGCTGGAATCAAATGCATATTATTCTTTGATGACAACCAAGGCAAAGTGTAAGGCTATGACTAAAGTTAATGTTTCCTAGTGCTGTTTTGCATTCCTATCAGCAAAAAAAGAAGACTGCTTGTGTTTTTGCCATGCATTGCTTTTATAGCAGTTGCTGTCCATAATTGTTTGTAAGGGGATACTCTGAAATATGCAAAATTTTATTCTTTTAAGTTTGTCAGTTTTATGTTGTACATTGTCTGTGGTGATCCAGGATCCATTTTCCCCCTTGGTTGGGCCTCTACACTGGTAATTGGATAAAACTTTGTATGCAGTGCTGCCATGTGTGCGTGTGGAAATTAGTACATCAGGCAGTGTCAGGCTACTTCAGAAACGTCTTTGCCAGTAGGTCATGTAATAAGCCAACTTACCATAACTTTTATATAATCAAATGTTACTGGTTGTGACCTACAGCCAAAGTTTACTTCATTGTGCACGTAAAATTACTTTTCCTACTACCTTGATGTCCACAGCATATGATCATGTTGATTTGCCAACCAAACAGTACTGCAGTCTGGTAACACTTGATTGTAACAGTGGAAGAAAAACAACAATTTAACCATTTGGTGGTAATTAAAAAGCAACATTACCAAATATAGTTTCTTTCATACACAACATTTCTTAATGGTAGCCGCACTACTCAATTCTGCTGGCGTTCCATGCTACAGCATGGGGTGATTGGATGCTGACATTTCGTAAGAACGTGCTGCTTTATTCATTCTTGCAGGATTTATTGGCCCTTGAAGGCGAAGGCAGCATGTTCCTTCGGCATTTCTATATCATATTACCCTGTAAAGCAGTGCCAATCCCAGACAAGGCAGGCAATGTACGTGTAGTAAAATCCTGAGTCACATTCATGCAACCATTGTTGCAGTGCAAAAGCAGTAAGTATCATATATTCTGCGAATGTGTTAGGAGTCTTAGGTATACAGCTTGTAATGCGCATGCGCTATATTGTCAATGTGGCCAGCCTGGCTCTACAACATTTTTCCACATTATCTCACAAACGGCACGATTTAAAAAAAAAAGTTACGTAGTATAAAATGTGTGTTTTGGTTTTTGTACAACTTTTGCGTGAAACATTTCTCATTCTGCGAAGAAATGAACGAGATATAAAAAATGCATATTGGTTTAACCGATATTGTCAGATTTTAATGAACTTGAATATCTCTTGCCCGATTTACGAAAAACACTAAAATATCAATTTTGATGAAAATCCGTCCAGTGGGAGCCGAGTTGTTCCATGCGAACAGACAAACGAATAGACCGACATGGCTAACCTAACAGTAACTTTTCAATGTTTTGCGTTCGCGCCTAAAGTGGGAACGATAATTCCTCGCTTGTTTGACAGTTGTCACGGATTAGTAATGCAGCAGGAATCGGAAATGATTTGCGAGCGACACCAATATTCGTGCGGGTACGGACAACATCGTGGTGCCATTTACAAGCCAGTCGAAATTGAGGGTTTAGAGAAACGTGAGGGTGAATTGTGTTAATGTATATTATGGAATTTTACATAATCGGAGAATCGTAAAATATATAAATAAGTGAAAAGTGTTTCTTAATCGTAATACTAAATCGAATTTGTAGGTAAGTAAACAATATTAAGGATGGTGTTTTTTTTACCGATGTGATGGAGGTTACATATTTACCGGTTGACACTTTCGCGGTATTATTTTTTACTTTTAATTATATTGTAGTGTGAAATAAACCGTACAGATAAAACAGTATTGGAATTACTGTGCATGAAGATGACTAATTATTTGGCAATCGACCTACCACCTATTAACTTACCTAACCTACGATTGTAAGCTGAGGACATTTACTCGATTTCGCAATTTGCCTTCAGTTACTACTGAACTTGTATGGCCTTTAGGATGTCAAGCTGTACCAAAATGAAATTTTCCAAATACGGTATATGTTAAAGATAACTATTAAAATAGTCTGTGAAGCTGCGCCGTGGGAACTGGTAAATAATAACCGGCGTTTCGTTGGCTCCATCTTAGGAGTCGAGCAGTACAAGAAGCAAATGTGTTTATAGTTTGTATATATTAATATTTTGAAGAATCATAGACTTGCTAAAATATGTATTAAACAATTATTTTACATACATGTCGTAGGTAAGGGATTGGTGTTTTATGTGGGACAGGATTCTGCCTTACTTTTGTTGTAGACGTGTAAGTATTCTGCTTGTTTACTTTTCATTGTCTTCATATATGATTTATAATTTTTAGAGGACCATATATCTGTACAGTGCAGTTGGATGTTCTACTTGTAGGTATGGATGCTGATCTGTATGATGAGTTTGGCAATTATATTGGTCCAGAGTTAGAGTCAGATGAAGAAGAAGAAGAGGGATATGGAGACCGAGAGCCTGAAGCACAGGAATATGATGTAAGTTACCCTAGAGTACAGCAGGTATGTTTTGTGTGATAGCAGTCTGCCTGTTAATCCAAATTCTGAGATAAAACTCGGTTCTTTATGACATTGGTTGTTATTTGCACAAAGAATTTGTGTTTATATCGGAGTGCAGCCAGTAGATCAGATATTCTTAAAGTTTATTATTTTGTAATATCTTCCTTAACCCTTTAACGCCAAATGACTTCTAAAGACGTCGCGCAGTGAGCCCTTTAAATAGCCGAATTACTTCTAAAGATGTCGCAAACAGTGTGTCAAAGTTTGGAGGAATTTTGTTCACTTATATCTGAAATACCGCGGTGTTTTGGTAAGCTGCAGGACCCCTGAAGGTCAGGGTTTCTTTGTGTAGCCAGAATGGACCCACTCCACCTCCTAAACCCTTCCAAAAACCCTGATTCATATGTCGACACATAGCAACTGTGCAGTTCTTTCAGTGAGTAATGCTGTTCGAGACACAGCTCACCTTGTTTATTGCTTGCCATGCAGTTCACTGTGGGTTGAAATATCTACACTGGTCTATGTAATGAACTCTAGTTGTTGACCAGAAAGGTTGTCGGTAGCGTACTGTAGCCATATAATTCAGACAAAACCAATGCTGAAAAATTGGAGATTCCCACAATATCGATACTTACAGCTACAGGAGGGCACACAGACCTGCCTTTTCTAGTGCTGAGGTAATCTGTTGGGGTTTTGGGGTAGTAACATGCAACACACAGCCATCAATCTACTAAAAACATCTTGGGCACCCTCAAATAGCTGGAATTTTATATGCAGTCACATCATAGTTTTAGATCTGTTTTGCTATCACTGTAGAAGATGCTCATATGTTTAGAGGTATAATATTTCTGCAACTCTGGCCAGTCATAGAGAGTGTAAACAAGGCAGACAATGTAGGTCTCAGAGCCATGGCTGGGGAAAAAAAACTAAAACTTGAGGAGGAAGCCATCAGTGAAACTCTTGTTGCTGACACCAACTTGAAATCAGATGTGGAGGCTAGTGATGTTGAAGACTATTTTGAGGGGAAGGGGGAGGAGGAGGAGCCGCTGTAACAAACATTGGCAAGCGAAGTCATCAACCTACCTATGCTGCGGTCTGTGTTCTTCTCACAGCCAGAGAAAGGGCACACAGTGTGCCAGATGTGACATGGGCCTGTGAATGGTGCCTTGTTTCACGGAATATCACTCAAAAGTAAATTTGTAATATGTCACTCTCTTTGTGAATACTGTGTCATGAAAAAACAGAGATTCAAGGTGCCACAAATGTTATGCAGCAACCAGAATTATGTGACAAATGAACTATTTACACCACGTTTTATATAATGCATGAAATTCACAAGCCTAAATTTGTTATAAAAATAGGTAAACATTTTTTCCTGGATTAACCAATTCATAAGCAGAGTGCAAAATTTATTTCATTAAATTTGAAGGAAAAGCCTATGAGCTATGCTTTTTTTTTCTAAGAGTAAACATTAAAATTTAAAATCCCCAGTAAAATATCTCTGTAAGCTGCGTTGCTCAGAGGGATTTAATTCCGGCATCAAAGGGTTAATGTAGAATATGAGACTGGATAGCCCAGTTAATGAATTGAGTGTATACAGGCTTGATGACGGGAGTTTGATTCTCAGCCAGAATTTTCTGTATGCTATTATGCCCAGATCAACTCTGGAATCCCCCTACCCTTATAACCTGTCGATACTAGTGATCTGACCCTTGTATTCCAATCTCATATGTCTAGAATATGCCCAGCTTTATGCCCAGTACCCATAAATAGCTAATTTTATGGTACAGGTGTTCTGTGAAAAGTCAGCCCCAGCTGTTTAAGAAATTAATTCTTTTCTTTTGTGGAACCTGGGTGTTTATTGTTGCTTTTGTAAAAGCCTGGCATTGTACACTCCCCTGATGCAGTCTAATCCATGTCATATGTCCATAACCTATCTGTAATATTCATTTTTATATCTTTTGTTTATGGTGTTGTGTGTAAGCATGGGGCAACATTACCTTTACAAATGTAGGATATTGGTTGATGCCATTTGCTTTGTATTGTCATTTTAGTTTGTGGAAAGAGCATAAATTACGAATGTTTGAAAGTACACAGCTTAGAGGCATTAAATGATTGGGGGAGTTTATGATCTTACTCAGTGAAGAACTTTGTGAACTGTACTGGGAATATAGTATTTTTAAGGTGGGGAACTTTAGTGGTATGGCAACCAGATGTGCACCTTCGATGAGGAAGGCAAGTAATACATGTGGAACTTTGGTGGAGGAATTTTTATTACATTATTACAGGATGAAGGGGCAGAAGACCAGGGGGAAGAGATGGATGCAACACCAATGGCTGTGGTGTTACATGAGGACAAGCGGTACTATCCAGCAGCACTAGAGGTGTTTGGGCCAGAGGTGGAAACCATTGTCCAAGAAGAGGACACTCAGCCATTGGACAAGCCTCTTGTTGCACCCGTTAAGAAGAAGAAGTTCCAGCTAAAGGAGCAGGACCTTCCAGAAACTGTTTATAACATGGAGTGAGTGATGGTGGTGTAGTAAATTGGCATGTATTTTGAACATACATTTTGCCTCTGTTTTGTAAAACGGAGCTGACTGTCACTGTGGTCTGTATTTAGTTAGCCCATTTTTACTAAACAAGGGTGATTTTTTTCTTTGGAAAGTTAGACTTATAATATTGGCATGTGTGTGTGCATGCACTTTATCTTGCATTATAACTTTAGAACTTTGATACCTTATTATTTATGTTGTTGAGACAGTGTCATTAAATAACCTAAAAATTAGTCTTTGATAATGTAAGTAGTGGTTGGTTGATACTCATTATGAGTCTCTTGGACTTGTGGCTAACAAGGTTTTTTGGGTTCATTGTGTGGTAGGTTCCTTGCAGACATGATGGATAATCCCAACCTTATCCGCAATGTAGCACTCATAGGACACCTGCATCATGGGAAGACTACATTTGTTGACTGCTTGATCCGCCAGACTCATCCTGGGTTTCGGTCTACAGAGGAACGCAACCTGCGCTACACTGACACTCTGTTCACTGAGCAGGAGCGTGGTGTTGGCATTAAGGCTATTCCTGTCACTTTGGTGTTACCAGATGTAAAGAACAAATCATATCTCATTAATGTATTCGACACTCCAGGTATGATGATGAGTGGGGCGTTTTCTTGTAGCCCACTACCCTTATTTCATAAGGACATTTCATTTATGGTGTTGTCATGCCTTTAGATCTTAAATTCTATAACATCCTAGAAATCTTAATATGTTTACTAAACTTCCTGAATGCATTAAATCATTCTGAATATCCATCTCCAACCATTGTTTTCTTTTTGGCAGCAAAGGTGGTAGTACTTGTCAGCAAATTTGATGACTTTGAACTTATTTGTAGCATACTTCAGTTTCATAAGGGAACAGATCCAGTGCCATTTACTGCCAGAAAAGAAGCACTGATTTTGTCTGCCAAAAAGACTTTGAACTTAAAACCATACCTGTGTGCTGCATTGCTGTTTCATCTTTGTAAGAACAGAAACTGTTGCATCAAGTCTTGGGTATACCTTAGGGCTGGGCGTTAAACACTAAGTAGTAAAATAATAAAAAATAAATTTTTAGAATTAACCAGAGCTTTTTGTATGTGGAATTTACTTTGTAAGATTGTTGTTAATATATATCAGTCAGATCATACAAGTGTTGTTAATATATATCAGTCAGATCATACAAGTTTACATTCGCTGTGTAGGACATGTCAACTTCTCAGATGAAGTGACAGCTGCAAATAGGATATGTGATGGAGTGGTACTGTTTGTGGATGCTGCAGAAGGTGTAATGCTGAACACAGAACGTCTTCTGAAGCATGCTGTGCAGGTAATACAGTCACAAATAATGTAACTTATTTATTGATATGTTTAATGCTGACTTTGTGATTGTCAACAGGTGATGCAAATTAAACCTGAACTTAGGAGCTGAATTTAAGTTTAATTGAATTTTGTTGACAATACTCTCTTTGCATCTAATCTGATGGCTATGTTGCCCTCAGTCAGTATTCTGGGATAAAGTAGTGGTATTTCTTCCCCACCAGCTATTGTTTGATGTGGTCTTCTGAAATTAGTTGGAGACTGGTTGTACTGCCATGACTGTGTCTTTTGTAATCAAGTAATGACATTCCTTGTGTACTGGATATAATGATTACAAAGCCATGACTTGGTGTTGTAGCATTAGTTGATGTTTAGTCTGTCCGTCAAGTCACTGCTTAGTGCTCCACACCTGGGACAGCAGTTCAGACATTACACATATGTAATTTAAATGAAGGGTTGTGACATATTGAGTAGCCACTTATCATGTGTTTTGTAATTACTAAGAAATAAATTAGTTTTCATTGGGTCTGAAAAGTGCCATTTTATTAATCAATTTCTCACAAACACTTAATGAATTACACAGTTTAATTACTTGAAAGTGCTAATACATTCCATGTCAATGACAGGAGAAGTTGGCCATCACAGTTTGTATTAACAAGATAGACAGACTGATGCTGGAACTGAAGCTGCCACCTCAAGACGCATACTACAAGCTCCGTCACATTGTAGAAGAAATCAATGGCTTGTTAAGGTATGCAAACTGTACAGCTGAACTTTTGTGGCTAGAGAGTTCAATAAGTACAGTGACTGCTGTTAGCTTGATTACCAGTTTTTAAGTTTTCTTGTTGGGGGTAGGAATTTTCTTCTTCACATCCAAAGTCATACTGACCCAGGTCCTACCTATCATTCTATGCAGCTGACAGAAGGAGCTTTTTCTTGGAGGGGAAAGCAGCTGGAATGTGCAGCTGACTCCACAAATGGTGCTGGGATTAAGAATGCGGGAACTCTGGTTCCACCCCTGGGGTTTGCTCTGTGACAAGTTCTCCAGCCTAGGGAGAAGCGCTGCCTTAACTTGAAACAGAAGTTAGGGTGCTTGTATTTTGGGTGTTTTTGATGTTTGGTGATGAAATGGAATGCCCTCATTTAAAAAACTAGCCACTTACAGCTTGAGTTTTACTGTCACTATTTAAAGTGTTGTTTTTTTAGATACTTAGAAAATAAAAAAATATTTGTGTCACTTTCCTCATCAGAATTCTTTTCACTCTTTCTTGTACATTCCCAGGCCTTTATAATCTTCATGGTATAAATGTGCTTGATAATGCAAGTTTCAGATCTTGTAGTGTTTTATTCATTAGTTCTTGCTTCTCTCTTGAGCTCAAATATTTGAATAAAGTCTGAATGTGTGCTTGGAACTTCAGAATACCCTAAATCTCAAGATTTTTTTGTCTTCAGACAGTTCTGTCCATATTAAATTTGCTACCCAAGGATTTATGCTAGATCTCTGGAGAGTGATATTTATATGTTTGAGTTGTGGAAAGCCACATTATTGTATTAATTGTAAAAATTTTACTATTGTGATTATTATATAACTATTGGTCATAATTTTTCGGTGAATAGCAGAGAATAGAAAAGGCTACGCTTTGCAAAGATTGTGCCTATTTATGAGTGGTTAAATTTGAGCTTTCTTCTGTTTAGCTTGTACTCAGATGATGAGAATCCGAAGATTGTTTCCCCAATTCTGGGTAATGTGTGCTTTGCAAGTGCCCAGTATGCAGTATGCTTTACTCTCAAGTCCTTTGCTAATATTTATGCCCAGACCTACGACGGAATCAACATCAATGAATTTGCTCGTCGACTGTGGGGAGATATTTATTTTAATAGTAAAACGTAAGTAACATTTTCACTTTTAAACATTTGTATTTTATAGTGAAAGTTTGCATATGTTTTTAGGCATGTTCATACACAAAAACTTATGGTTAGCTGTGTTATGTTGTGTGCATGTTTCAAAACAATACCCACCACAGATTTTCATTAAATTAATATTTTGTATTTTTACAAAAATTTATTGACACATTCTGGTTTTTGTTAAAATGAGACAAAAATAACAGACACTTTACATACAGACCAATGTAATTCATGATCTCATCATAGTTTGTCTTTCTAATTGAGACAGAAAGATTTCTTTGTGGAGCACAAGCTTAGGCTGAAGAAAAAGTTGAGCATCAGGCATGATTGCTTATAAATGTTTGAGTATTGGCATGTAAGAGATACCTGTTGTAAATCTCTGTGCTTATGATATCGTGATGATTACTTAAAGTCAGTTTCTGAAATACAAATCTTTTTGTGTGTGTTAAAATACTCAGTATTTGCCTGGAAAGTATTCAGGAATTTAATATCTAGGGACAGTGGAGAGAGCACACCAGATGTGTTCTGTGCTCTTAGACATGCCCTAACTTTTTCTTTTTTTTACATGTGAGTTTGCATGTGGAGGCAGGGCACCAAGAATATGCTTTTCAATCACTGTGTGTGAAATTCTAGAGAATTTAAAGCTTTAGTTAAATGTATTAGATTTAATCAATGATTTATCTTCATGATTCAAATGTAAGAAGCAAATTAAAGAATGTATTATTTTTAATGTAAAGGGTGAGATCTACTACCTCATGGTAATTAGTTTCTATGTGCATTCATGTTCTTGTACAATGGCCTGATGTGGACCTATACTTAAGGTCGAAACTGGTTGCCAGATAATAAACTTTTGCAAAAGAGTGAGTTGTGTGTGATTGAAAACTTTGTTATATATTTGTATTAGATTAGATTCTTAATTTTAACATTTAATGTTGACTTTTAAGTATTGCCTATTCAGTAATTTGTTTGAGGCATTTGTGAGATTGGAGGTAATTGAATTTTGTTAATTTGATAGTAGATTAGAATTTTATTTATGGAATCCTTCATGCTTGTTTGCTTGACAAAAGTATATAAATTACTGTTTATTTGTGAGGAATGGGGACCACAGTAGCACAGTGGTTAAGGCACTGCGCTACAAATTGGAAGGTTGCTGGTTTGATTCCAGATGGTGTCAGTGGAATTTTTCATTGGTGTAATCCTTTTGATCGCACTAATGGCCCTGGGGTCAACTCAGCCTCTAACAGAAATGAGTACCAGGAGTATTTCCTGTGGGTAAAAAGTGGCTGGTGTGTATGGCTGACAACCTTTCCACCATCCTGGGCCATTGTCACATAATCTGGGAACCTTAACTTCCGGGAACCCTCTGGGCACCTCAGGCCTGTAATGAGACTGATTTACCTTTTATTATTATTATTATTTTATTTATTTATTTGTGAGGAAGTTGCACTCTTGCCTTTTGAATTTCCAAGCAATTCCAGCTCAACTTTTGTAATTGTTTCAGGCGTAGATTCACAAAAAAGTCACCACATGGTTCTGCACAGAGGAGTTTTGTAGAGTTCATTCTGGAACCACTGTACAAAATATTTGCACAGGTCAGTATTTGGTATAGGCAGTGGAAAAGGATTAATGATATGAGGATAGCAGCTTGGAATGTAGACACATTGTAAGGAGCAGGAGCAATGAATTAATTGGTGCAAGAAATGGACAAGTATAAATTAGATATTTGTGCTCTGCAAGAAATTAGTTGCCCAGGGAAAGGAACTGAGATAAAAAAGAATTATACGATTTTATATAGTGGACATAAAAGTGACAAACATGAATCTGGAACAGGATTTTATATTAGTTGACATATCATGGATAATTTATTAGATTTTGAACCTGTAAATGAAAGAATTTGTAAAATTAAAGTAAAACTTAAATGTTACAATTTGACATAGACACATGCCCCATCTGAACAAAAAGGTGAGGTAGCCAAAAAAGAATTTTATAGGTCTTTTGAGAAGGTATAAGATGTAGTTCCCGATTATGACATGTAAACAGTATTAGGGGATTTGAATGCTAAAGTTGGTAAAGTGTCGTGTATCCATCATGCAGAGGCCACAGCCTTCGTAATGAAACAAATGATAATGGAAAGTGAATGGTAAATTTTGCACTGGGAAGAGATTTAGCAGTGACAGGAACATGGGAGATTCACATGGAGATAAACTGACAACAAAATATGTAACCAGATAGATCACATGTTGGTTGATAGAAGACACTGCACGAACATCTGTGTTGTGAGAAATATGAGAGGTGCTGAAACAATCAGGCCATTTTTTAGTGAGGCCCAAAATTAGATTCAAAATTAAGAGAAGACTAAGAAAAGTGAAATAAAGAAATGGGATATTGGTAATCTACGTCAGAAAGGAGTAAAAGAAGAATTCATCCAGGATTTAAAGGCAAATGTGCCAAATACTCAACTAGAAGAAGTGGAAGATATAAATTAAATATGGAAGAAAATCAAAAAAGGAATACATGAAGCAGCTGGAAAAATAATAGGAAGAGATTAAAGACCACAAATAAGTAGTTGGTTTAATGAAGAATATCAAATAATATTAGAAGATAAAAAGAGAGCTTACAAGAAAATGGTTAACAGAAATAGCACACAGAATAAAAAGAATATAATGATAAAAGAAAAGATGCACATGAAGTATTTAGACAAAAAAAGAGAGTTTTGTTTATATCAAAGATGGAGCAAATGGAAGTTGCGTATAATAATGAAACAAAGAAATTTTATCAAGAAGTGAACAGTACAAGAAAAGGATTGAAACTGCAAACATTACTGTAGAAATAAGGAAGGTAACATAGTGAGCGACAGAGAGAAAGTTCTGCAAAGGTGGTGTGAATATTATGAGAAGCAGTTTGAAGTGCAAGATGGAATGGACAATGACAGTGGAGAAGAGTTGACAATGTGCGTACAAACTGCAGAACCACGTGGTTTACCACCAAATGATGTAGACACAGAGATAGCAATAAGTAAATTAAAAAATGGAAAAGCAGCTGGACATGATATAATCCTGGCTGAATTGATTAAAGAGGGAGGAAAAGAGCTCAAGAAGGTAATTTGTGAACTGAATTTAAAAAATATGAGAGGAAGGGATCATACCACATGAATGAAAATATGGCATAATATGTCCAATTCATTTGAAAGGGACACGATGATGTGTGATAATTATAGAGCAATCACACTGCTATGTAAAACATATTAAATTCTGGCAAACATTTTGTATGTAAAATTAATACCCTCTACTGAGGAAACAATAGGAGAATACCAAGGAGGCTTTTGAACGGGAAGACCAATTGCTGAACAAATTTTTACTTTGAGACAAATATTGGAAAAAATTTTGGGAACAAAATATAGATGTACATCATCTATTTATTGATTTTCAAACAACATGACGCTATGGAGAAAGGAAATATGGAGTGAAATGCATAAACTAGGTTTCCCCCCAAAATTAGTTAAATTGTGAAGAATTTTATTAATTGTGTGCTTAGGTTAAAATTGGTGAACATTTATCCTCTGCATTTAAAGTTAACAAAGGTTTGAGACAAGGAGATGCGTTTGCTGTTTTGCTGTTTAATATAGTGTTGGAAATTGCAATTGGAAGATGAAAATTAGAAACTCGCGGAACCATATTTGACAAATGTAGTCAAATTGTGGCATATGCTGATGATGTGGTTATTATGGGAAGATGATTACAGGATGTTGAAGTATTTGCATCAGTGGTTGAACAAACAAATAATATGGGATAGAGATAAAAAAGACAAAATTTATGATATCACGAAAGCCTCTCAGTGAAAATGAATGTGTAAAATTTTGTACGTATGATTTTGAAATAGTGAAAGATTGCACATATCTTGTTACAATTCTAACAGATAAAAGTGGATTAAGACCAGAGATTGAAAACATAATTACAAATGCAAATAGAGCATACTGTGGACTTCTGCTTGTTCTAAAGAACCAATCAATACACTGAGCATAAAAATTAAATGTCTCTAAGACATTAATAAGACCATTGTCAATGTACAGAGCACAATCTTGGACAGTGAATAAGATGGCTGGCTACTTTTGAAAGAAAAGTCTTAAGAGGAATGTTGGGGGAATTAAATTAAGTGAGAACTGGAGAAAATGATACGATAAAGAATTAATCCTGCTGTTTGGAGATTTATATATATTTTCATGTGTCAGAATAAGCCGGATGAATTGGATTAGTCATGTTAACAGAATGCATAGTAAAAGAAAAGTAAGTCAAGTGTTGAATAATAATCCTAAGGGAAGTCGACTAAGAAGATAACCAAAAAACAGATGGTGGAACTGTGTACTAACAGAAATTAATAAAGGCAAAGTTACAAATTGGAAAGAGAGGTTAAAAAACCAAGCTGAATGGGAGAAGTCCATCAAAGAGGCGAAGGTCCGTGCTGGACTGTAGTGCCATGAAAAAGAAGAGGACGAAGAAGTATTTGGTGTATTTATTTTTATTAGAGTTGAAAGGAGTGATATTTATTGTAATTTTTTAGTCCACCATGTTATGAAAATGTGCTTGAACTTCACTAACAATCATGGTAAACCATCACGATTTCATTTTGTGTTTTATCCATATGCCTTATACAAACTGTTACAAAATAACGAAGTTTTAAAGTCATACCATAAGGTTATGGATATATAGTGCATCAGGAGTCTGGAGGTGTTCGTTCCCCCAGCTGGCTATGTAAGACAGCTTTGCGGGGCCATCAGCTGAGTGGTAGTGGTCTTCCACTAGTGAGAAGGGAGGATGGTGGTAGGTGGGTTAGGTTTGGCCTAACTCACCCAAGTTGTGTAGGTTTGTGGCATGCAAGAGTGAGAGGGAGAGAGAATGGGGAGGGTACACCTAGGGTGCCCTACCTCTGAGCAATTACCAGCAACGTAACAAACGGTGATGAAGTTTATTGTAACCAAGAGAAACATGTAATGAAAAACAGTGTAAATATATAAATCGAAAAAAAAGTACATAAGAATAGTTGTGTAGGTCAATTCATACACTCTGAATAGTCCCTCCCCCACTGTGGGATCCTCCCAGTTTCAACAAAGGGATGGCCAAACTCTAGTTGGTCACATTAGTAATTAGACATCTGAAGGTCAAATGCTAATACTTAATGCACAGCCTACCTGTTCAGGCAAGGTTTTCTTCTGCATCATTGTTTGTCACTGTCTCCAGAGGAATGCACACAAGTGTGTTACTTGCACTAGGGCTACTGAAGAAGTGTACTGCAAGCAGCTAGCTCGTGGTCCAGCTTCTCCTTGTGGGAGCAATTATTCAGCAGTTTATGCAAATGTACTGTCCTGATTGGCTGTGGGTGATCTGATGACTCAGACCCTGAACTGATCTTTTAAACAAGACCCACTCAATTATACGAGCTTTTTGTGGTCTTGAGATTAAATTTAAAAAACTGCTGCAAAATTCCCATGAATTCCCATAACGTTACAGATATGTTATCCTGTAAAAAAGTATAGAATTGCAAGCTACAGTTATCACAGCATATGTTTATTCTCACAAAATAGCATAAAATAACATTATGTGGTGCAGGTCGTTGGAGATGTGGATACAACTCTTCCTGCAGTGCTGGATGAGCTAGGAATCAGATTGACTAAGGAGGAGATGAAAATCAACATCCGTCCTCTCCTAAGGCTCATCTGTAATAAGTTCCTCGGAGACTTTAGCGGTAAGTGAATGCCACAAGTGGTGGTAAAAAGTGTTGTAAGCAGATAACAAATTTTTTCTCAGAAGGTTCTATTCAGAACAATGAATAGGTGAAATTGCATATCCAGAAGGTGTAGCTGATAAAAGCCATCAGCTTGCACATTCAGAGTTCGCCATATTCTTTCTTGGAACTCGGGGAAAGAAGTAGTGTGAAAGACGGGTTTTACTGAAATCTTGCATGCATGTGTGTGTGTGTGTGTGCGCATGCATGGGTGCTGGATTTTGCATTCAATAGGTTACTCTGGAATGGATGCAAAGATTGATTATGTAATACACAAATTTTCCATTTACCTTAAGGCGAGGAATGCAAAAAGGATATAGATTTCTTCTGCATGAGGATATGGGAGTGTTTATATGTGATTTGAACATTCGTGTAAGTCAGCAGGATGATTTATACAAGATGAATATAGATTTCTTCTGCATGAGGATATGGGAGTGTTTATATGTGATTTGAACATTCGTGTAAGTCAGCAGGATGATTTATACAAGATGACTGTGTTGTAGGGTTTGTGGACATGTGTGTGCAACACATTCCTTCCCCTGCTGACAATGCCCAGCTCAAGGTGCAGCACATCTATACTGGACCTCCTGATACAGACTTAGCTGATGACATGCGTAACTGTGATCCAGATGTAAGTACTGATGCATTTTGTGTGGTGCCTACCAAAACACACCCATCCTTAACTGCCACTGGAGTGCACTGAATGTTGGAGTGTAGTAGCGGACACTCCTGTTTTGTGTTCATGAAGTTCTGAGTTTGAATCTTTCTCTATAGACAGTGTGTTCTGGCCAAATATATTTGTGCTGTTTTGTCATTCCTCTCGTAATAAATGCTGGGATAGTAGCTTAAAATTAGGCATGTGCAAGTGTCAATTTGCAGGAGTGAATAAAATAAAATCTTGATCCAAACAGTGATTTTTCACTTCCAAACTTTGGATCTCTCTGTTTCTCTCTTTGTCTCTCTCTCTCTCTTTTTTTGAGGGGGGGGGGGGGGGTTGTTTCTTTCTGTTTTTTTTTCTTTTGTGGTGGTTTTAAAAAAAATTT
>Ga0131853_10008785_pt1 | contig 18424 bp, 17 predicted proteins | sample TergutLab28metaG_FD_92764 | JGI IMG/M metagenome (GOLD analysis project Ga0131853, IMG submission 92764) | Labiotermes labralis P1 segment gut microbial communities from Petit-Saut dam, French Guiana - Lab288 P1 (version 2) (version 2) | ecosystem: Host-associated > Arthropoda: Insects >... | reverse complement strand
TGGTTTGTACCCGCAAACAAAAGTTGGCGAGCAAATGATTTACATTGCCGAGCTGCGTGGAATGGACCGCCGTGCAGCAAAAAAGAGTGCGCAAACACTCCTGGAGAAATTGGAAGCGATGGAATATTGGGATAAGAAACTCGAAACCCTGTCCAAGGGTAACCAACAAAAAATCCAATTGGCAATCGCCGTGTTGCATAACCCGGACATTGTAATACTGGATGAGCCGTTTTCCGGGTTAGACCCGGTTAATGCGTCTATGTTGCGCAACCTTGTAACCGAAGAAGTGAACAAAGGCAAGCTTGTGATGTTCTCCAGCCATGAGATGTCTTACGTAGAACAATTTTGCGAACATGTTTGCATCATTAACAAGGGCGTCGTTGCGCTTGACGGTAGGATAAAAGAAATAAAACGCAGCTATCCACGTAACAATATCGGTATTCTGCCGGAGGGTGACGCAAATGCATTTATGCAAAGAGCTTCTGTAGAGTGGGGCAGCATTGTGTCTGATGCAATAGTTACCGGCGACGAAGTAAAAGTAGTGTTGCGTGACGCAAACGACAAAAACAGGCTTTTGCAAATACTTGCGCCATTAGGCGTGGATAGAGTGCGTGTAATCGAGCCTACATTGGAAGAAATTTTTGTAGAAAGGGCAGGTAACTAACATGAGACAATTATGGAGTGTAATACGTTTTGAGTTTTTAGCGTTTGCAAAAAATAAAACATTTATCGGCATGACAATTCTGTTGATGATTATTGCCCTTATAGCACCCGCAGCACCTGCTATTTTTGCTATGTTTGACGGTTTTGGCGGCGAAAGTTCTATTGCAGTGGTAGACCGCACCGGCTGGTTTGATGCTCAAACAGTTGAGTCGTTTATACCTACCAACGCAGTGTTTTTTAACGATACAGACGCTGCAATCCAAGCTGTACAAAACGGCGAACATGACAACGTGCTGGAAATCGCAGACGATGGCTTTACATTACATGTAACTGCCATGGGGCTTGGTGTTACCACCTTACAGCATCAGGCTACAAACTTGCTGCGCCATCGCCGCATGGTAGAAGGCTTCCACGAAATTGGCGTAGATATGGCGCAAGTGGACGGCATTTTAAACTACATGCCAAACAGCATGGTGCTTAACATTGGCGTTGGCGACGATTTGGGCGAAGACGCTACGGAAACATTTTTTGAAAATTTCATATACGCATATGTTATGTCATTTGTGTTGTACATGGGCTTGATACTTGGCGGAGCGCATTTGTTAACTACCGTTGTGCGTGAAAAAGCGACCAAAACTATGGAGCTGCTTGTAACCAGTTGCAAGCCGAGCATCATGCTAAATGGTAAGGTTATTGGTGTTGGTGCAGCAATTCTGACGCAAATTTTGGCAATGATAGGTTCTGTCATCTTGAGTATGCAAATAACGCCGCTACTCACTGAGGGTATGGATGTGTTTACGGTAAATTTGAACCCGATGCTGTTGGTGTATTTAGTTGTTTTCTTCTTGCTTGGTTTTGTTATGTATGCATACATTTATGCGGCACTTGCATCTACTGTAAGCCGCATGGAAGACGCAACAAGCATAGGGCAGTTGCCGCAATTGTTACTTGTCGCAGGCTTTTTTGCCACCATGATAGGGCTTAACAACCCCGGCGCACAGTGGGTAACTATTGTGTCGCATATTCCGCTGCTTTCGCCGTTTGTAATGTTTGCCCGTATTTGCATGGGTACCGCAGCTACTTGGGAAATTGCGGTGTCACTTGTGGCGCAAGTTGCAACCATTGGCATAATTTCGTGGATGGGTGCAAAAATTTACCGCATGGGAACGCTCATGTACGGTGCAAAACCTACGATGAAGAATTTGCTGGAGGCATTTAAGTAAAATAGAAAATCTTTTGTAACGCATGCACAGCTTCAAAAATAGAGATAGTTTGATTAATAAACAAAAAAGCCATACCGAGTTTTTGCTCGATATGGCTTTTGTCTGTTTTGGGTGAAGGCGATTTAATCCTAGCCGCAGAAAATGCTTATTCGGGGCGGTATCCTATAAAATCAACAAATTCTTCAACGAGTGGTAAGCCATTAGCTTCAATATTTTGTATTGCTATTTCATCGTAGTATTCAAATTCATGTATGAGGATTGGGATTTTTCGTCCAAAGTTATTTTCGATAAACCCTGTTTCATGTAATTCCTTAACAACACATATCAAGATTTTAATAAATTCATCACCTATTACAGAGTATTTGTCGCTCAGGGCGTGAAACTCTTTTTTACCACGTCCAGTGTCATAAAATTCTTCATTCGTTAGATACGTCAAACCCATGCTTATAATCCATTGCTTTATAATGCCTGCAGTTTCTCCTTCTCCGAATAGCAAAAAATTATTCATTGACCACCAAGGATAATTCCATCTTGCTTCTGATTCATCAGATGGCATTACACCACCATCGCTACCAGCCAGTGCTTTTTGATAATCTCTTTCGGTATTGTACCCCAATGTGAAGGTGGGCTCACAAGGATTGTCTTGCTTATTATAAACAAAAAAGGAAATAGCATAAATATCACTATCCGCCCATGCAGAGATAATTGGCTCAACTTTTGAGATTACTTCATTTTGTAAATCAAGGTTGCTTATCATAGTTTTATCCCTCTGATAATATAAATTATGTTGGTTTGATTACTTGTCATAAACGATTATATCACGTTTTTTTTTAACAGATATTCATCTCTTATTCCTTCTTCGAATAACCGCAGTGTAGAGCGTTATCAAAATAAGCGCATAACCCAGTGAAAGCCCGACGAAAATTAAAAAGCGATAGTCGATGTAGAAAAGTCCTTCACCAAGGCGATGCCATCGTTCTGCCAAAAAATTTACCGGCGGTACTAAATAATAGGCATACACAACAAGTAAATTATCCTCAAAAATTACGTTAAGCGGTACTACCACAACGCTTATAACAAGGAGATGCATCATCATTGCAGGCTCGGCGGCAAATATATCGGTGTTGAAAAAAATCCCAATGGACACGCCCAGCAAGCTAACCAAAAAATGAACAGCAATATTTACAACAACTTCGCTTAAAAGGATATCCCTTGCAAACCAACCGCCAATGATAGGCATAGCAATTGTAATTAAATAAAACGGAATAAGAAAAATTATTATCGCAGCTATTTTTGATGAGTGGTAAATAGTTTCGTTTTTTACGTGCAGCATGGTGATGTATTGCTGTGTTTTATCTTCACAATTGATAAAACTAACACCAATCCAGCTTGATAAAACGAATATTGCAACAGCAGTTATGTGTAAATTGCTCCAAATGCCTATGGGTGCGCTGGAGTAATTGATAGCAAGAAAAGCCGCATAGCAGATAAGCGGTGGCAAATATTTTGCAGATTTAACATAATAACTGATGTTGTATTTAATTAACGAAACCACATTTACCTCCCGGGATTTACCGAATGAATTTCATGCCCTTTTTCCATGAGTAAAAGCAATGCCTCGTTAAGCTTGTCCTTTTCAATCAAAACTTCGCATAGTTCGCTGTTAGCTCTGCCTGTAGGAAATTGCTCTGCAATTTCCACTTGCATCCGATTCGAAAGTGGCGAAAGCCACTTTCTTGTTGGGAAAAATTTGATGCACATATGGCTTGACACATCTACGCTTCTAACAAGACTTTGTCTTCTGTCAGGAAATTGGTCTGTACGAAATGCGCGTGCAAGCACGCTTTGTTCATCAAACACAAAAATATTATCCGAAATGCGTTGGGCTAACGTTTTTTCGTGACAAGAGATGATTACGGCGGTTTGCTGCATGGATGTTAGTAATTTAATCAATTGCTCAATAGAATTTTCGTCCAAGCCGGAAAAAGGCTCATCCATAATGAGCAGGGAGGTGGCTTGGTGTTGTCCAAAATTGTTTGGACAACACCGAACACCGTGCATGTCTGTTTTGGCTAGAAGCGATTGCATGATATTTATTTTTTGAATTGTACCCTTTGAGCATTTAGCAATCTTTTGGTGCTTTATGTGTTTGGGAATACCAAGATACTCGAATTGTGTATCAATATAGTTGTTTATCTCTTCGCCCGACATACCGTTAATCTTGCCCATGTGCGAAAGATAGTCGCTCACTTTAAACGGCAGCTTGGGAAAACGGTCGGGTGCAAATGAAATCTTTATTTTTGGGCTACGTATTACTTCGCCACTTGTGTGGGACAACACGCCTGCTATAATTTTTAGCAAAGTGCTTTTGCCGCAGCCGTTTGCACCCATAATAACGGTTGGTTGGCCCGGAACAATTGACATGTTTACATCGCTGAAAATTACTTTTTTTGCGTATGACTTGCTTACATTTTTTAAAGAAATTATTTCGCTCATAACTTTGCCACCTTTGAGGTACAGTCTTCCCCTAAGATAGTTTTGCCTATACTGTTAAACACATCTGCCGTACCGGTTACATAAAATTCGTGAGTGGGCGTATTGTTATCGTTTGCAAGCAGGTTTTGTGCCCCCAAGCGTTCCTTTGTTGCCAGCGCAGTTGCCTCGCCAATGTTGATGAATTTTACATCGCCAAGCGTGGCGGTAAGCGCATCGGTTAAAAGCGGATAATGTGTGCAGCCCAGTACAAGTGCGTCAATTTCGCCCCGCAAATCTGACAAGTATGACTCTGCTGCAAAACGCACGGCAGGATGATTGCTGTGTAAACCTGCTTCTACCATAGAAGCAAATAACGGACAAGCCCTTGAGTGCAGCGTTACTTGAGGGCTTTTTTTTGCCAGCAAATGCCCAAAAAGCCCGCTTTTAATCGTTGCTGAGGTAGCAACTAATCCAAAGCGGGAGATGTTTTCTGTCTCGGCAAGTTTTGCACACAAATCAACCCCGGGGCGTATTACATCCACTAAGGGCAGGGTAGGGTACAAGTCCAGCAATTTCTCATATGTAGCGGAGCTGGATGTACCGCAGGCGATAACCACTGCTTTGGCGTTTTTCTCCTGCAAGAATGTGATAATTTCCTGCGCAAATAGCAAAAGCTCGTCCGGCGTTTTTGCGCCGTATGGCACACGGGCGGTATCGCCAACGTATATGGTGCTTTCGTTTGGCAACAGGCGGCGGATTTCCCGCATTACGGTTAACCCGCCCACGCCCGAGTCGAATATTCCTATAGGTCTGTTACTCATGTTAACCTTCCACTGCTATAGCAATTAAAATGTCCAAAAGGTCTTGCCATGGCACGCCGCTTGCTTCCCACATTTTTGCATACATGCTAATGGAGGTGAAGCCCGGCACGGTGTTTATCTCGTTAAATAAAATACGCCCGTCTTCCGTTACAAAAAAGTCTACACGAGAAAGCCCCTTGCAGCCGATAGCACGGAAAATTTGTAATGCGTAATTTTGAATTTTCTCTTGCACTTCCTCCGGAATGTCCGCTGGCACAACGGTCTTGGATTCAGGGTTTGTATACTTTGCGTCAAAATCGTAGAACTCGCCTGCAGAAAGAATTTCACCCGTTACAGAGGCTTTTGCGGCAACACCCATGCCCAGGATGCCAACTTCTATTTCACGCCCCGGGATAAATTTTTCTACCACTATTTTGCTGCAATATTTTAAAGCGGTGTCGATTGCTGTGCCCAATTCTTTTCTGTTTGTTGCCTTAGATATACCAATGGACGAGCCACCAACGCTTGGTTTTACAAAACAAGGATAGCCTAGTTTGCGTCCGATTTTTGTCATGGCAACGTTTTTATTTTCGGCGAGTTCATCATTTTCGAACACCAAAAAATCCGCCTGCGGAATTTTCAACGCCTTTGCGATAAGCTTGGTAACGGCTTTGTCCATCGCCACCGCAGACGAAACAACGCCGCAGCCAACATACGGAATACCCGCAAGTTCGCACAAGCCTTGAATCGTGCCGTCTTCGCCGTTTGGCCCATGCATACACGGCAAAACAACATCTATAGGAATGGTTTTCGCCTTGCCGTATGCGACACGTAACAGCCCGCCATGCGAACGGTCGGGGCTAAGCACCGCCGGCGTGCCAAATTTTTCCCAATCCAAATTTTTAGGGTTATCCAGCTTGCCGTCGTACATTAGCCATTTGCCGCTTTTGGTAATGTACACAGGTATAACCGTGTATTTGCTAAGCGCAGGCAGTACAGATGCTGCCGATTCTACAGAAATGTCATGTTCCGGCGATACACCGCCAAAAAGCAAAAGTATATTTTTCATATGATTACCTCAAGGTTAGATTTTGTAAAATACTATACAGTATATGTAGCTTGCGGTAAATACGAACCTTAGATATAATCTTAGAAATAATCTTAGAATTTGGGAGATGCGATACATGGAAGAAAAAAAACTCGGTTTGTTTTCTAAAATTAAACAAGGTCTTGCAAAAACACGAGACAGTATATCCGGCGGAATAGAACAAGTTTTCGCCAGTTTCCGTACGGTCGACGAAGAGCTTTTTGAAGAGCTTGAAGAAGCATTAATAATGGCGGACATGGGTGTGGAAACATCCGTAGCTATTTTGGATAGAGTACGCCAGCGTGTAAAAAGCGAGGGCGTGAAAGAATCCGACGGTGTAAAAGTTATCCTTGCGGAAGAAATTTCTGCCGTTTTAACGGAAAACACCACTCCGTTTGACCCGGCATTTCCTGCTGTATTTCTTATTATCGGCGTAAACGGTGCAGGTAAAACTACCACGGTTGGCAAACTTACAAAATGGTATAAGTCTGAGGGCAAGTCGGTGCTTGTGGCAGCGGCAGATACTTTCCGTGCGGCAGCGATAGACCAGCTGGGTGTGTGGTGCGACCGTGCAGGTGTCACCATGATACGCCAAGCAGAAAATTCTGACCCTGCGGCGGTAGTTTTTGATGCAACGGCGGCGGCAAAAGCCCGCAATATCGACTTGCTGATTTGCGACACCGCAGGACGGTTGCATAATAAAAAGAACTTGATGGAAGAACTGCGTAAGATAAATAAAATTGTTACAACACAAATGCCGGAAGCGCATCGTGAAGTGTTGCTTGTGCTGGATGCAACCACAGGGCAAAATGCATTGCAGCAAGCCAAATTGTTTAGTGAAGTGGCAGATATTACGGGCATTATCTTAACTAAATTAGACGGCACAACCAAAGGCGGCATCGTTGTTGCCATTAAAAATGAGCTAAACATCCCTGTGCGGTACGTAACAGTGGGCGAGGGGATAGATGACCTTCAGCCGTTTGATGCAGATATGTTTGCCAAGGCATTATTTGATAACTAGGAGGCTGTGCATTTGAAACCACGTTTCTTAGCAAAAGTAGTTTTTTATGCGATACTGGATTCATTTTTCCATTGGCTAAGTTGGATTGGGGCGGTTGCGGTTGCTACTGCCCTTTTTGTAGTGCAAGCACCACAAAGGCAAATTGGCGTACAGGAAATAAATTCGCAGATTATTGTAATCATCATCGCAAATGTTGCGTTTTTTGCCATTTGCGGCGTTTACAAAAGTTTATGGCAGCACCCCGGCATCGGCACGATGATACGTACAGGCACGGCGGTATTGCTTTCTACGTTTGCGGTGTATGTGGCGTTGCGGTTGCATCTTGGTTTTTGGGTTAACCCGGCACATGGCGTGATGGCGTTTTATTTTATGCTCACTTTTACGCTTATTCCGCGGCTATACAGGCTTGTTTTTGAAATTATCGTTTCGTACATGCGCAATTATTTGCGGATTTTGCCAAAGAAAACTGTAGGAAATCCTATCCGCACGTTGCTTATTGGAGCAGGGGACAGTGCGTCAAGTTTACTTCTGCATCCCAGCCAGCAGGGCAGCCGTCCACGTAAGATATTAGGCATTTTGGATAACGACCCTCGCAAACATGGGTACGCTTTGCATGGTGCAACGGTTTTGGGTGGAGACGAAAAAATCCCTCAACTGGTGAAGGATTTGGATATTGATGAAATTATCGTAGCTGTGCCATCTATGGATAATGAAGCTTTGCGCCGCATTGTGCGTCTTACGCCCGTTAACCGCTGCAAAGTGCGGCTGCTTTCGGGCTTATCGTCGGACAAGGCATCTGATGTGCTGCGAGAGGTAAACATTGCCGACCTGTTGGGGCGGCACGAAACCGTGCTGGATACAAATCGGCTTAATTCTTGGATAAGCAAAAAAGTGGTTATGGTAACGGGCGGCGGCGGTTCTATCGGTAGCGAACTATGCCGCCAGCTGTTGCAGCTGGACGTTGAAAAAATAGTGATTTTCGATATTTCCGAAAACAATGCACATAATTTAAAAGACGAGCTGGACTTAAAATTCGGACAAGCCGGACGGTTTAAAGTTGCCATCCGCATTGGTTCTGTTCAAAACGCAAAGCGGTTGGACGAAGTTTTTGCAGAGTTTAAACCATCCGTGGTGTTCCATGCGGCGGCGTACAAGCACGTTCCGCTCATGGAAGAAGCTCCCCGTTTGGCGATAGAAAACAACGTGCTGGGTACATACCGCACAGCACTTGCCGCCATAAACCACAGCGTAGAGCGGTTTGTAATGATTTCTACCGACAAGGCGGTAAACCCAACCAATGTAATGGGCGCAAGCAAACGCTTGGCAGAAATTGCAACGCTTGGTTTAAACAAAAAAAGCCTCACAGAGTTTGTTTGTGTGAGGTTTGGCAATGTGCTGGATTCTAACGGCAGCGTCATCCCCCGTTTTAAGCGGCAAATTGCATCGGGCGGGCCTGTAACTGTTACGCACAAGGATATCATCCGCTATTTTATGACTATAACCGAAGCTGCGCAATTGGTGCTTGAAGCCGGTGCAATGGCAGCCGGCGGCGAAATTTTTATACTGGACATGGGCGAGCAAGTAAAAATTGTAGACCTTGCAGAAAGTTTAATCCGCATGGCGGGCTTAACGCCGGACGTGGATATAAAAATAACATACACAGGCTTGCGCCCCGGAGAAAAATTGTACGAAGAGCTATTGCTTGACGAAGAGGGTTTAACCAAAACAGAAAACGATAAAATTTTTGTGGTAAAACCTGTACTAACGCCAAATCAAGCAGAATTAATGGACGAGCTTGCGATAAACTTCCCGGATGATGGTGATACTCGTGCAGCGATAAAGCGGTTTGTGCCGGAATATCGCCAAGAAGGTGACGCATGAAAAATGTGCTGACTGTCGGGGAAAATAGCTATATCGGGGAATCGTTTGCGAAATATGCAAACAAGCGGTTTAACATTACAACCATTGATGCGAAGGACGGCAAGTGGCGGGAAATAGATTTTTCTAAGTTTGATGCGGTGCTGCATTGTGCAGGCATTGCGCATGTTAAGCAAAAACGTAGCATGAAAGCACTTTATTACAGTGTAAATTGCGACCTTGCCGTGGACGTTGCCAAACACGCAAAAGCAAACGGGGTAGGGCAGTTTATATTTCTAAGTTCTATGTCGGTTTACGGCAAACGCCAAGGCGTGATAAACAATAAAACCGAGCCTAATGCAACGGATTTTTATGGCGGAAGTAAGTTGAAAGCGGAAAAGCTGCTGCAAACACTGGAAACAGAAGCGTTTAAAATATGTATAGCCCGCCCGCCAATGGTTTATGGTTATGGCTGCAAAGGGAATTTTGGACGGTTGGTTAAACTTGCGAAAAAAGCCCCTGTTTTCCCGAATATAGAAAACCGCCGCAGCATGATTTATATCAATAATTTGTGCGAGTTTTTTTGCTTGGCTATAGAAAAAGAAAAAAGCGGCATCCACCTGCCGCAGAACGCAAAATATGTAAATATCACAGAAATGGTGGTGGCAATTGCCAAGTTTTACGGCAGGGAAATTAGGCTAACATCGCTGTTTAACCCGCTTGTAAAGCTTTTGGCAAAAAGAACTACTATGGTTGGTAAATTGTTTGGTGATTTGGTCTACGCAAAGAGTGTAGATGCGACAGAGTATTATGTAGTGGGGGTTAAGGAGAGCATAGGGGCATCGCTAATGAGGTGACAAGGCAATGGGAATTATCATATTGGGAATTGCGTTCATTGCATTCGGAATTCTCCTTGTAGTCATTTTTTTGAAAATATTAAAATGGCGGTTTAACTTGTTAAAAATAGGCGAACGTACCGATGCAACAATAGTACGGGTAGATGCTCAAGCTGCCTACAGAAGTATTAATTATCACCCTGTGTTTCAATACAAAGCTTATGGAAAAATAGTCACAACCAGGTATAGATATCCCTCAACGAGACGTAAAAAGTATGCAAAGCAAAATATTTTGAAAATAGCCTACAATCGTGAAAACCCAAGCGATATAGTTATTATTAATGATAAATTGCAGTCTATATGTGCGGTTTTGTGTATGGTTTTATTGGGTTTGCCTTTGATTGCTGCCGGATTTTTTTCGATTTACTTTAGCGTTTAAAGGAGAAAATAACATGACCATCCAATACACCAAAAACCTATCCGCTATAACCCCCGACATGCTCACCAATTTCTTCATCGGCTGGCCCAACCCGCCAAGCCCAGCTACACATCTGCAAATTCTACAAAACAGTTACCGTGCATTTGTGGCTATAGATACCAATAGCAACAAAGTAGTCGGCTTTATAAACGCTGTATCCGACGGTATACTTTCTGCCTACATTCCTCTGCTCGAAGTCACTCCTTCGTATCAAGGCAAAGGCATTGGCAGCGAGCTTGTTAAACTCATGCTTGCAGAGCTAAACCACCTATACATGGTAGACCTCTGCCACGATGCCGAGCTTGCGCCATACTACGCACGCTTTGGGGCATTCGAAAGCCGGGCAAGCCTTTTCCGCAACTATAATGCACAGTCAGGACGGTAAAAACTATGCAAGAACTTTATAACCAAGTAGAAACTATTCTGCAAAAAATAGACTTCAACGCCATTTGGCAAGGTTTCACCCCTTGCGATTTTGCTCTTTACAACGACGAAACCGTCTACTTTCGCAACGCCCAAACCCCTTGGGATGAACGCTTCATAGGCAACACCGCCATAGACATAAACGGCACACTAACCGCAATATGGCATGTGTCAAACCCATCTGCCGAAGACCCGGAGCTATTGGCAATGGGTGTCATTCACGAGATGTTTCACGCTTTTCAAAAGCAGCAGGGCGAAACCCGCTGGCCAAACGAGTTTGAAGGGTTCGTCTATCCGCAAGACTTGGACAACTACCAGCTTAAAATGGCAGAAAATTTTATGTTGGCAAAAGCATTTGAAGAAAATAGCCGTGACCGCTTTGAAGAATTTGCCGTATTGCGCCGTGCAAGGCGGCGTTTGGTAGGCGATGCCATAACCTACGAGCTGAATGCCGAAACTTTTGAAGGCATGGCAGAATACGCCGGGCTTATGGCGTTAAAACAGATATCGCATGAAAAATTTGTGCGGCAAGTGGTGGAGCATTTGGAATATATCCGCAACGCCGAAAATCTTTTTAACATGCGGCGGTTATCATATTCCGTGGGGTGCATTATGTGCCTTACGCTAAAATCGCTGGGCATAGGTTTCCATCATCAACTGGCGGAAACCCGTCCGTTATTCGAGCTGATACAATGGCAGCAAAATTCAATTGGAATCGGCTTCCAAAAATTTCAACAGAATTTACATAATCGTTTCGAAAATTTCCGTAAGATACACACAGCGGAAATAAAAAAATCCGCACTCATCACGGGCTTTGACCCAATGAATATGGTGCGGTTAGGTGATGAATTTTTGTGTGAAAATTTTATTATGCTGGACGGCGAATTTATTAAAGGTCCTGTCTTGCTTGTTATGGAAAAAGATTCTGTGCGGCAAGTGAAGGGATACGTGCGCTAATTAACAAATCATTCAAATGTTTGTCTAAAAAAAGTTTCATTCCGCAATTGTTGCCATAAACGGCTTTTGCCATGCGCTTACAGCCGCCTTGGCACCAACTATAATAAGTGCAGCCTTCGCAGGCTGTATTTTTTTCAGTTGGTTTAGCAAAAAAGTCGCTTTTAACCATGGTTTCAAAGGCTTCTCTCAAGGTTTGCTTGGTTAAATCGGCAACTTTATATTCGTCCAGTACATAAAAATCGCAAGGGTATACACTGCCGTCGGACTCTACAACTATTTGCGGATAACACCGCCCTGATATGCCGCATGTTGCTGCGCTGCCGCTCAAATATAAGCTTGATATATCGTCAAATAAGCGAATGTTAACCAAGTTGCCGCTTTCTGCTTCTCGTTGCCACAATGGAAATAATGTCGAATAAAACTCGAAGAATTTATTTCCGGTTAGTGCATACGAGTTCAAAGTATCGTTTGATAAGGACTCTAAACACGGGATGAATTGGATATATTTGATACGTTCTTTTTTTATGAAATTCCATAGCTTAGCCGCACGGCGTGAAGTTTCTGTAGTTAGCACGCACAAAATATTGTATGGAACTTGATAAGTATCCAATAATTTTTTTGCTGTCATCACCCTGTTGAATGTAGATTTTCCGTTACTATCCAGGCGGTTTTGGTGCAGCATAGCATCCCCGTCAAGCGAAAGCCCGATTAAAAATTGGTTTTCAATAAAGAATTCGCACCAATTTTTATCAATCATTAAGCCGTTTGTTTGCATCGAGTAGCTTGTTTTAATCCCCTGCGGGGCTATTTTTTTTGCTTCATTTACAAAAAACTCAAAAAAGTCCAACCCTGCAAGCCCCGGTTCGCCACCTTGGAACGAAAAAATAAGCTCATCACCCGGCGCAAGCGAAGCATATATGTTTTTTACAACAACAGAAGCCGCCTCCCGTTCCATGATACCCATGGACGCCATTTGGCGGGAAGCGGCTACATCGTGATAAAAACAATATTTGCATCGCAAGTTGCAAAGTGATGATGCAGGTTTAAGCATCACGTTAATGCGTTTCATGCTTTATAACGGTTTCTTAGTTTTTCGGCAGAGTCGGCACGCCCGGAGGTTTCTAACCTTTGTGCGTACATTTCCACATATTGCCTGTGTCCATGATATGGTCCGCCTTCGCGGTAAACCGTCCACATAGGGTCACGGTCGCTGTTAGATGTTTTCATCATTTCTTCTTGCCAGTCCAATATGATTTTAGCACCCTTCGCACAAATTTCCGGGTGCGTATCTTTTAAATCGAATTGCTCGTAAGGGTCGTCTTTTATATTAAAAAGCATTTCATCATCAAACAAATGGAATCCGTCACTGATTGTGCGGATATAAATATAATCGTCAAAACGTGCCGCACGTTGGTTAACATGCGCCTGCTGTGACAAAACAAGGCTGTTCCAGCCGGCAACTTCTTCACCATTTATAAGCCCGGCATAACTTTTGCCGTCCCATTTTTCGTATGGTGCTACGTTCAAAAGGTCTGCCATGGTGGGGGCTAAATCAAGATTATAGCGAAACTTATCGTCTCTGCCTGTTTTGCCGCCTGGCCATTTAATAATCATAGGTATTTTGCATGTGATGTTGTCGGCTGTGCCGTGTTCGGCGTATATCCCAAGCTCGTCCATATTTTCGCCATGGTCTGACGAAATAATGATTGCGGTTTCGTCATAGATGTCTTGCGCCTTCAACAAATCAATGACATTGCCGATTAATTGGTCGGCATATTTTATGCCGCAGTCGTATTGGTCAAAAAAGTTTTTTACTTCCGCTAAATTGTTTAAAGACCCCGGATGCCGTGGAAATTCGGGGTTGGGCGTGCCGTGTATGCCGCTTATATCCAGCGCACTATGCGGACCTGCTTTCTTTATATGCTTGCTGAACACTTCTTCGGTAATCCAGTTATCCAGCGGCTCGGACGCAAATGGATTGCCAAATTCGGCAGGAGCTCTGTACGGCGTATGCGGATCCCATAGGTGAAGCTGCAAATACCAGTCATCTCTATTTTTATTGCGGTCAAGCCATTCCAACGCAATAGGAATAACTTTTTCGCCGGATTCCATGCCGCCGTCGCCTACGTTGTGTGTTTCGTTAAATCCTGCGTTAAACCACATGGAAGAATGCCGTTCGGCAAAGGAGCTGATAGACGCCGTATACATTCCTGCCTTGCGGAAAATATAATTGAAATTGTTTACATCTTCGATATCATTAAAAGACCTGCTTTCACCTGTTAGCCGTTTATCTGCCGCAGTGCCGCCATGCCCAACGATACCTGTGTGAATACCAAACTGCCCAAAAATCAAAGCCGCCCTTGACGGCAAACACGGCGCATCGGAGCAATAGTAATTGTCAAAAACTAAACCTTCATTTGCAATCTTGTCCATGTTTGGGGTGGTGTCACGTTTGTAGCCATAACACCCCATGTGGTCGGGTCTTAATGTGTCAATGTCGATGTAAAGAATTCGCATGATATGCACCTCATTATAATTTTTTTCATTTTACTGCATAATAGTTCCGCCGCCAACAACAACGTCGTCGTCATACAAAACAACTGCTTGCCCCGGTGTAATTGCTCTTTGCGCAGTGTCAAACTCCAATGCAAAAGAATTCTCTCCCGTTTGCCAAAGCGTTGCAGGTTCTGCCTTGTGACTATAGCGGATTTTCGCCTGCACTCGCAACGAGCTGTCCAATTTATCGAACGGGATAAAATTTATATCATTCGCTTCCAACTTTTTAGAAAAAAGTTCCTCGCTCTTACCAAGTGTCACTGTGTTTTCTTGCGGGTTTAACTTTAGCACAAACAACGGATGCGGCGCAGAAATACCCAAGCCTTTTCGTTGCCCAATCGTATAATGGATAACCCCTTTGTGTTCGCCAATCACTTGCCCCGCCGTGGTAATAAATTTGCCCGGCGTGGCTTTTTTGTTTGTGTGACGTTCTATAAATCCGGCATAATCGCCATCGGGTGCAAAACAAATATCTTGGCTGTCACGTTTTTTTGCATTAACAAACCCCTGGGCCTCGGCAATTTTGCGCACTTCTTCTTTTGTAAGCTCGCCTAGTGGTAGTAATGTGCGGCTGAGTTGCTGCTGTGTCATGGTGTATAGTGCGTAGCTTTGGTCTTTTGTTATATCCAGCCCGGTTTTAAGCAGATATCTGTCGCCGTTTTTTACTATCCTTGCGTAATGCCCCGTTGCGATATGGCTGCATTCTAATTCTGTTGCACGGTTTAAAAACCGTTCAAATTTTAAATAGCGGTTGCAATCTATGCATGGGTTAGGTGTTTTACCATTCATGTAAGCGTCAACAAACCTGTCCATGACCGTTTCACCAAAGGTGTCGGTAAAGTTAAGCACGTAAAAAGGCATGTGCATAGAAGCCGCAACTTGGCGAGCATCTTCTACATCGTCGAGCGAGCAGCATGTTTTGCTGTTTAATGCAGGCACAAGGTCGTCGTTTGTGTACAGTTTCATCATTGCGCCAACGCATTCGTGTTTTTGTTGCAGCAAATAAGCGGCAACAGATGAATCTACGCCGCCGCTCATAGCAATAAGGATTTTTTTTGTAAACATAAAATCACTTCCAGTAATCAAATTCCATTTCGTATATTTGCACGGTATCGTTTTCTTGTACGCCAAGCTCTTCTAAGCGGGCTATAATGCCGCTTTCACGTAAAAAACGTTGGAAAAACGCAAAGCCTCGCTCGTCTTCCATATTGGTGTAGCCCAGCATTCTTTCCACGCCCGGACCTTCTACACGATATAGACCTTCTTTTATTTTTTCTACTTCGATATATTCTTCTTTGCGCTCGGCTTCAAAGAAAGTTTCGTAGTCGGCTTCAAAATCTGTCATGGTTGGGGCGTCTTTCAGTACCTCAGCCACTTTTTTAATTAGCTCTGTCAAACCTTGGTTGGTTGCAGCAGAAATTTTATGCAGTGTCCAACCTTTTTGTGCCACGTAGTCTTCCAGCTCTTGCATGTAGTCTTCATCCAGCGGCAGGTCGGTTTTATTTGCTGCAATTATTTGCGGGCGTTCTAAAAGTGCTGGGTTATACGCTGCAAGTTCTGCATTTATTTTTTCGATTGCTTCTACGGGCGTAAGGTCGTCTTCCAGCCTTGCAGCGTCTACCACGTGCAAAAGTACACGTGTGCGCTCTATATGGCGCAGGAAGTCGAAGCCAAGCCCAACGCCTTGGCTTGCGCCTTCAATGAGTCCGGGGATATCTGCCAAAACAAAATCGCTGCCAAAGTCGTGCCGTACTACGCCCAAGTTTGGTGAAAGCGTGGTGAATTGGTAGTTAGCAATTTTCGGGTTTGCACGGGTTACACGTGAAAGTAAAGTAGACTTGCCCGCATTGGGGAAGCCAATGATGCCCACATCCGCAATAAGTTTAAGCTCCAAGGTTACTTTATAAGTTTTGCCAGGTTTGCCGTCTTCGCAAAATTTTGGTGCTTGACGGGATGGTGTGGCAAAATGCTGATTTCCCCTGCCGCCACGCCCACCTTTTGCAAGCACACGTCGGTCGCCATGTTTTTTAAGGTCTGCCATGACAAGACCGATGGGATTATTTTGCTCGTCAATATCCCAGTTGTAACGGATGAGCGTACCGATGGGTACTTTTAATACCAAGTTTTTGCCGCTTTTGCCGGAACATTTGCTGCCGCCGCCGTTTTCTCCGGGGTCTGCTTTAAAAACTTTTTTGTATCTAAAATCAAGCAAAGTATTAACGCTGGAGTCCGCCTCAAAAATAATATCGCCGCCACGTCCGCCGTCGCCGCCGTCCGGTCCGCCGTTTGGTACATATTTTTCTTTACGGAAACTAATGTTTCCGTGTCCGCCATGCCCGGATTCTATTGTAATTTTTACATTGTCTACAAACATATCTTTACACACAACTTTCTTAGACTTTGTCTTATAATATCAACAAACGTAGATATGTGCAAAGTTTACATTTCGTTCATACGTTTTTTACCTGTGGGTGATAAACTAAATGCATGAGAATATATGCGAGGTGTTTTATATGTTTGATGATTTTGATATCGAAAAAATACAAGCAGAAATTGAATGCGACTTAAATAAAAATTTACCCGATTTAAAGGTAAGCAATATCAACACGCCAACAGAAACAGGGCTTAATACTGTGGTTACTGCCGAACAATTTTATCGGGAAACAATTAAAGAGACGCCCCAAAGCAAAACATCTGCCGGCTGGTTTAAAAAGGCTATAGCGCTGGTGCTTGCTTTTACGCTTGGTACGGGTACTTTAGGGTTTGGTATTGGCGCAGGTGTTGGGCGTTTTATGCAGCGGGAAAACCCAGCCGTTATAGCAGATACCGTCGTAACAGAACCTACCCTTACGTCTGTAGTGCCAACTTTTGATATCGTAGAAAGCCCCGGCGTGGGTACATTGGCAGATATCGTCGACGCTTTAAAGCCTGCCGTAGTAAGCATTACCACCCGCTTAGAAGGCGGAGGACTTTTGCATGGTGTGCGCAGCGGGTCAGGTCTTATTTTTGGCGAAGATGAAGAACGGATTTTTATCGTAACAAATTATTATATAGTGCGTGATGGCGGAAGCCGGTTTGGTGTTAGCATTGCAGGCAGTGAGCCGCTTATCGCTTCACCTATTGGCGTGGATTCGGCAGTGGATTTGGCGGTGCTTTCTATTGAAAAAGCTCAGCTTGTTGCCGCCGGAATTGACCGCATCGTTATTGCAACGTTTGGCGACAGCGACCAAATGAGGGTAGGGGATACCGTGCTAGCAATAGGCAATGCGATGGGCGAAGGCAATGCCGTAACCCGTGGCATAATAAGTGCATCCGAAAAAACAGTTGTTTTGCCTGTTGGCGGGCATACGCTTTCTTTAATGCAAACAGATGCCGCAATAAACTATGGCAACAGCGGCGGACCGCTTGTAAACACAAGAGGCGAAGTTGTCGGCATAAATATTAACCAAGCGTCGGGCATTATGTTTGGCATGTCTAATGTAGAAGGTATTGGCTATAGCATTGCGTCTAATATTGCTGCCCCAATTTTAGACGACTTGATAAACCGCCGCCGCCCTGCTTTGGGCATTAGAGGCGGAACAATTTCGGAGGGAATGGCAGAAGAGCTTGGCATACCGGCAATTGGCGTATATGTATCCAGCGTTATGGAAACAGGTGCTGCACATAGGGGTGGAATGCAAGCATCGGATGTTATAACCGGATTTAACGGATTGCCCGTATTTAACTGGCAGCAATTGGTAGATGCATTACGTTTGTCTCGTGTAGGCGACATAGTAGAAGTGCGCATACTCCGCTATGGCGATACCGCCATAACCCTTTATATTGAGCTTGATGCAATGTTAGTGGAAAATTTTTAATTAAATATTGACAAACAAAAATCGCCATATTACTATGGCAATATCTAAGACATTGTCTTAGACATATGAAACCATTTCGGTAGGTGAGGCTACCATAGGGATACGGGTTGCTGTCGCGAAATCGTGGAGACACGATGAGAGGGCTAACAGTCCATGTCGAAACCAAGGCATGGAATAGTGCAACTTTCAAG
>Ga0131853_10008783_pt1 | contig 18428 bp, 12 predicted proteins | sample TergutLab28metaG_FD_92764 | JGI IMG/M metagenome (GOLD analysis project Ga0131853, IMG submission 92764) | Labiotermes labralis P1 segment gut microbial communities from Petit-Saut dam, French Guiana - Lab288 P1 (version 2) (version 2) | ecosystem: Host-associated > Arthropoda: Insects >... | reverse complement strand
CGCCCCCACGAGCGCGGGCGGGAACACCAGAAAAAAAAAAAAAAAGAAAGAGCGCGGGGGGGGGGGGGGGGGGGGGGGGGGTAAAGGCAGCCAAGCAGCCAATGCGTATGGCTGACCACCTTAGCACCTTCATGTACCGTCTGTCTAGAAATTCTCGGAACCTTGACCTCCTGGAGCCCTAAGCACCTGTTCAGACCTGTAAAGGGACACCTTTATCTTGTGCCTTACTCGGTTCTTAGACTACGTTCGCACACTCGGCTATGACTCACTGACACACCGTTCGCAGCTCTTTACGTCGCACAACGCTGAATGGAAGAATAGGTTCGAAATGGGGAAGGAACTGATGTTGTGTAGTTGGCAAACATTGATGTTTTGTTGTGGTTTTCTTTTTAGCATTCTTACATGTACCGCATGTTAGTCATAAGCTAAATTTCCTCACGCTTAGTTCTCGCCTCTCTTAAGACCAGGCATGGGAGGAATATAATTTCCTTCCATTTCTTTTGTTTATAACTGGACTCATTAAGTATATCGCGCGACCAGTGTGTGTGGAGCAACACATGTAACAATAGTTGCTTTGTTCTGCGGGAGCAGTCTGCTGCGTAGCTCGAACTGTGAGCAGCAGAGTACGAAGCTGGACAGTCAGTGAGTGCGAACGGTAATGAAGAGTCCACTGACGAGAATTGTCACTGATACATTTCAGCTGTAAATGCAATTACTCCATACTCTTGCACAAAAAAACTCCAATATATTCTACTTGTGGATTATTGAGAGTGTGTGCTGCCTGCCCGACTCCCCGTCTTAACCAGAGTTACGAGCTCCGTCCTCCCTGGGAACAATATCTAAGATACGTTCCTCATCGGGTCCGCAACGGATACAACACTGACAGCAAGTGACATTTACCTATCTGAAAATACTACAGCACCATTCGTCTGATGGGACTGAGAAAGATCACGAAATATGCGAGGCAGAACAGCCGACTTCCACAACACAACATACATCCAGAACTGCAGACTGCACAACTGCAGACTGAATACCTGACTTTGTTGCCAGGCATTCTGCGGAGTAACAGCAGCGACCCCCTGCTCTGTGCCACGCATATAGGCACGAAATTATTACATAATTAAAAATATAAGCGAAACAGTCACGTGATTATACCGACTGGCCATACAGAAGCACAAAGATTTTTTTTAGAATGTTACAAGCCAGCGGTCATCTGAAGGACCACCAGGTTCAACACTTACAGACTCTACGTTCTGCCCACACAGCTGTATTTATGTGTTTTGTGTGATCTCAGGACAAACAGCGATTATTTCCGTACACAACATTAACTGACTGGTTTTTATAACCGAGATGGAGTGTGTTTACTGCGCGGTACGGACTGGGTATTTAAATATACTTTAAGTTCATTTTAGTCTTTGGAAGTCTGATACAATACTTGGTGCTCCGCCTGCGAAGTCACAATTACAGCACCTAAGTACAAACACGAACACAAATAACAAGTTCAAAGAAAATGTCGTTCGACGTAACTGGAAGGATCAAGAAATTCCTCCAAGAAGTTCACACAAATAAACATATGTTTTCAAAAGTAACGTCCTGCAAAATAACGTTGCACTGCTAATTAAAAGTTAATTTCCACAGTTTATTGCATTCCTAAAAGCAGTTCAGTCTTTGCGTATTAATCAGCAACAATCCCGGTAACATAGAACAGTCGCAGCAGTTCAATATACCATTACAAAGTTGCGTCAATCTGAACTCACAGCTCTGAGCATGTCTGGCAGCGGATCAGGAGCGAGCAGACAGCGATCCACACTTCGGCACCGTAAAAACCGCCAGCCATTCAAAGGACTTCATGTGTTTTCAGATCAGCTCGTAACCTTCTTGCTAAGTTCGTACCTGCACTGTATCCAGGAACGCCTCCGACAGCCACCGCGCACCACAACACACCTCTACAGCTTTGTATTTATCTTGTCTTCCGGAATTGTTTCAAACTCGCAGAATTGAAATGACGAAAGCCGAAGACTGTTAGCAAGCAAGAGTCTTTGATTGTTTCCAGCTGCTGTGGGGAATGCCTCAAGGAAAGTTATAGTGAATAGCAGGTGACAGACATACTGTTGACGAAGAAGAAACATGAATACGAGCTTTAATCACGAGAGTGCAGCACCAGCTAATGATATTACAGAAGCTTTTGTTTCACATTCCGAAAGCAACGTGCATGACTAGAATTAAACTGACAATGAAACAAAGATAATTTTAATTAACTAAGAGTCGTGTATCGAAAATAAAAAAATTTTACATTTCCGAAATCTATTAAACGAAAACGAATATATGAATTTGTTATGTATGATAGTACATATGCAAAATCTAATGTATTATTTAAGAAGGCAGTCGTCAAATGAACACCTCCAGAGTGCGAAAAACGAAGGCCCTGCAGTGTGTAGCTGATGCAGGCCCATTAGGTTATCAGCACGGGTTAGCAGAACGCACTGGGTGTGTCAGGTATGGAAATGATGAAAAATTCCGAAGCTGCACCGAAACTATCGGTACTAAATTAACTGATACACGAACTGTGAGCTTCGATTCAATTCCCATCTCCTTTTTGGCACAGCAGCGTTCCCACAGTTTCAAAGGCTAACGCAAATAATGAACACTGACAATATGAGAGTCGCAGTTACATAGCATGCTTATGAACAATACAGAATACGAATTTCAGATACATTTTAATATTATTCTCCCATTTACTCTCAGACCTCTGAAGTTTACTCATTTCTTTCATTTCACCGACTACAGTCCGTATTTACTATCTCCCTATGCCTGCAACACATCTCGTCCACCCTATGATGTGACCGCCCTCTGTTCGGAAGAATAGGAATTTTGCAGCTCTTCGTTATCCATTTTCCCACGCCCTTAATATCTGCCTCTCTCGAGCACCTCATAACTGTGTGCTTATTAAATGTGGTCTGCGTGCATCCAAATTCAGGACAACAGTTACATTCAACAAATGTTCATGAATTATTCTGTCACTTTGCTTGCAAGCAATGGCCATACTGCGCCCACTTCTGGCTTACAAGCAAAGTCCTGAGGCCCACTATTTACTCTGCAAGGCGATGTTTGACCTTTTAACGGCGGTGACATGAGGATTCAAGAACTCTGCGTCGCTAGTGAACAGTGCAAGACGTTTAGAAGGATCGTACGACACACAAACACACACACGCACACGCACACAATAAGAGACAGGTGAATGTGTACTTACGACACGCTATGTACGAAGAGAAAATACATAACATGAACACTGCACTGCAGATATGTAAATGTGTACTGTCTGCAACTACCAAAAGTATAACAAGGGGGTTCACTATAGAAGACACGTGAATGCGTATGTACTTTCGGTCTAATCTGTTCGCCCATTAGAAACCTTAAACACGGCCTCACTACATATATATATATATATATATATATATATGCGATTATTAGATAGGTACTTTCTGCACACTCTGTAAGTTCCTCATATGAACTAATCTTGCATGCTATAATCATTTCTTAAATGACGTTACTTTTCTCAATCCACCCCTGTGAGCAATATATTTAATGATAACCACAACTGACATTTGTACCTGATCGGCTACTTCCTTGCCGTACTGAGCAGCAACTGCCCATAATCGTAACGACTAGTCACGAAGCTAGAAGGTTCCAAAGCAAACGCCTTGTGCCCGCACTGTGCTCAGCTGCCCGCTGCCCCCCATATGCTGCTGCTCGCTCCTCGGCAGCATGAAATCGGCTTATCTTATGTACAGGCAGGCAAGAGCCAAACCAAACTGGACAGCTTGGAGCTACAGTAAGTACAGCTTATGCAGAACTACTTAAGACATCTCAATAGAGGGTATAATTAAGTGCTAATAGTGCACTGGACGTTAACAGAGTTACCGCTGTGCATGATGGAACGTGTCCAACAGTCGCAGAACTTTTAACCCGAATTACAGAATTATCGACTGACTGAGAGTGACTGCAAAACTAAATTAATTTTAAATACAATTTTGTTTGTCTCTTACATAATTCTAAAGTTTCCTGTGTTTATTTGCGATCTAAAATTGTTCACACATAGTGACATTTATATTATTCCACAGACTGCCCATTTCATAGTTCCCCGGATCAGGCATCTGTCGCACATGAATCTCGCATCCGCCAGAAATCTAACGCACTTCGAAACACTAACTAAACAAGATCAGCTGAACTGTTAGCACAAAACCGACTCTAAACTCCCGGCGGATGAAGGCTTCATGTGCGGTAAGGCTGCTGTGCTGGATGACATCATAAAATGGACACCATACATGCTACAGATCTCAGAGTCTTGCCTACCTAGGCAAGGGCGCATCATATGACGGAATGACGTAATATTCTGACGATAACCCCGTCAACTGTGACGCCACAGCAACCGTAGCTGGTGGCGTCACATGCTAACCAAGCTGTACCGTAACCATGGAAAGGAAGTGTGACTTAACCACTTGCTCAGTCAGAACTGCGTCCGCCTATATGCAGTGTCCATACCGGTGGTATGGTCCAATGACGCACCACCCCCTCCCATCCACTCCTCGTAAGGCCTTAAAATGCTGGTACACGTTAAGTGCTTGAAATATTATTCCTGTTTTGTCCGGGCCGACAAAACAGGCCTGTTTGATAAAACGGCTTATCCTGTCCGGAGACTTCCAGATTTTCTTTCGAAGGGACGAATTTGTCCTATTTCTTTCAGCTAAAAACAAGAGTTTTGAATGTAGCTTATGTGCACATAGCATAACAAACGAAGGGCGCTCACTTTGATACATCAGGCCCATAAATGATGACGTTTGACGATTTCAAACCATACACTGACGAAAGCGAACATTCGGAATGTGTCTTTCCAGTTTTCACACAACACAAGTTGCCTTCACGCCCTGTCATCACAATTCGGTCACACACACACACACACACGCAGCGCCAATGCCGGAACATGCACCAATTTATACACATGTGTTGCAAAACAGCGAGAAAGGGAGGTTAACAATCGTGCTTGGACAGAGAGATAAATTTAAAGAACACAGACATGTTCACAGCTTATAAAGGGAAGCGAAAGCTTTTATTTCTCTTGCTTTTAAGCTTTCGCCGTGTTCTGTATGTAATATGTTTTCTTTTGGGATGATAGGTAGATGTTTAGGCGCTTCAGGTGCGCGGAGAACAGCATGTAGATCGCCACGTAAACTTATGTTACGTCCATCCAGTTTAACAAAAATCAAAACAACTGTTCCATGTCACATAAAACCCCCCACTGTCAGCCAAATGTCACGATCAACTCAGCCGTTCTTGCGTTGTTGTATGCCTACAGCAGACGGAATGCACCGCCGCTACGTACAGCTGCCACACGCCCAGTTCCTACAGGCCAACGTGCTGACACACAAGAACCAGGTGTAGAAGAAAAGATGGCCAGTGATGTGTTCAAATGAGGTGGTGGCACTCGTAAGAACTTCTAAGCACACGGTGTTTATGGTTCAATTACTCCTGGGCTATAGCTTGAACCTCAAGACTTGGGTGTCAGGTGTGTTGCAACACACTCACATACCAGGAGGGTGCGCGTGACCCCACTTGATCATGCTATGATACAGTCATTAGCCGCGGAGATGTTCCTGAAAGCGAAGAGAAACTCATCATCTTGTATTCTGTCATAAGATGTGACCTGCAGGGCTACTACATGCTGTGCGCGTGCGGCAAACGGCCCTTAGGTCTGAGCAGCACACCAAGGGCAGCGGCGACTAAGCTGGTCGGAGGGCCCGTATCTGAATGGTCTAGTCTCGTTAAAAGAATGAACAGTAACAGCGCGAATCACACATGAACCAGCGAGACTGACAGTGGACAGACAATCTAGTAACACAGCACTACATCTGTGTGCCCCTCACCAGCTGTCAAATATTCAGGAATGCTCTGACACACAGTTAACCCACGCTTCGAGTCTTACTGACGGTAGTGTGAGAATAATTGGCCCTTTAACGTTGAACAAAACGCCGAATCATATATAAACATCCAGTCCGTACCGCGCAGTAAACACACTCCGTCTCGGTTACAAAGACCTATCAGTTTATGCTGTATAGGGAAGTAATCGCTGTTGGTAAGTAACATGAAAATACACTGTGTGGGAAGAACAATGAATTCTGTGATGTTAAACCTGGTGGTTCACAAATCGAACACTTGGATTTCAAGGGTTAATCCAGTACCTAATGCACCCCAATGAAAAACTAATTATAGCCATTGACCGTCATTTAACATGGACCAAAAAGATGTCGTAGATTTTCAGATACTCAAAGCTGGCGTTCGTCAAAACCAACGAACGATGCAAGAGCAGCACAAATCCTTAAAAATTACCTAAACGTTAACCGTAAATGTAGGCGAAACGTTCCGTGCAATTTTGTATTAGATTAAGGAAAAATAAGTTTCTAGAAGATCATTATGCAATAATGAACAATATCGAATGGCTGGGGACATATTAATATAATATCACCCCAATTCTGTGTAAAATTTACGTGCGATTATGTCAAAAACAGGTACCGCAATACGTCAGCAAGTTTATGTCACCTGATAAGGAAACCAGAAGTACAACAGACACATTCAGTCCAAACACAACCATTTATCATACAAAATCAGCTACATGTTTCGGCTATTACAAAGCGAACAGTCAGCCTGTTGACGGCTGCACATTAGCTGATATTGTGTTCAGACTGCACATATCGTGCTGCTGGCACAGACTGTACAGACAGCACAGCCGGGACGAACTGCCGTTAAGACAAAAATAAAAAGGAAATGCCATTCTGTGCAAGTTACAACGTGGCGTTTCCTTACGAGGAAACAGGTTACGTGGTTACTGACCGAACGGTGCAGGGAGTGCAGTTAGAGCTGCATAATAACAGAATGCAATCCATTTCTTTACGCCTGAAAAGGCTCCTCTACGAATAACAAACATGTCTGCTTCTTACCTTCATATCCTCCAGTCTTTTGGTTGGTTGGCAGCTTTCCATCTGGAATTAGTGCAAACCATTAACAAACATCGACCTAACCTCTGTACAACTGCAATATCGCTAACTGCACTCGTAAGTACAATACGTGATTTCAGGCTTCCTCCGCGAAGCAGCTGAGAACTGCGCTCTTCTGAGTTATTTCACAGCGAGCAGGGGTACTTTATTACTGACGTTTCGGGACAACCTATCGGTCCCATCCTCGGGGTTCAAGGATTTGGATTCTTGAACCCTGATGATGGGACCCGATAGGTTGTCCCGAAACGTCGGTAATAAAGTACCGCTGCTCGCTGCGTTAATAACTCGGAAGAGCGCAGTTCTCTATACGTACAACAATTCCCTGTGTATACTTCTGGTGGTTACAATGGGGGAGCCGTAATGTGTAGCTTCAGTCTACAGTTGCTACATTAAAGTTGTACATTTCAGGATTATATTTTATTATGTAATTTAGAAACACCAAGGGCATGACACACCTTTAAATTAGAACTGTGTAGGGCAGTTTTAATATATGGCAATTTCTCCTCAAGATTTCGACGCAAGACATGGCAATTCAATAAAGACTGTTACTGGCAACTGTCATCATAGTCAAGGGCGTAAATACTACAGCAGTACCTTGCATCGCCTGCCATGTAAAACTAACGAAGGAAGGAACAGTGCAGCTGCCAGTTCACAGACGTCTTGTGATGACAAAACGGTACCGCATCTTCAGTTACATCGAGATATAAATGTTCATCTCGAAACCAAATTCTTGCTGCATTAAACTGCAAGTTCCCTGCACGAGCACTTTCAACTCCCTACAAATAATTACTGCGATTGTTTTTAATCTTGGCTCCACTATCGAAGTTGCTGTGGCCTCTGCTAGCTAATAGCGCGCGCTCCGACGCAGTGGACCCTACGACTTATTAACTTGACGTACGTAACACGGTCCAGCAGCCTAATCTGGGTAGACGGCGTTCGGCGACGTCAAGCATGAGACGCGTGACCCGGCGAGCTACAACTCTCCTCACCCAACCCCCTGCCTCAAAATCCCGATCTCTTTTTCTTCTCCTCCCGTCCATATATATATATATGTGTGTGTGTGTGTGTGTGTGTGTGTGTGTGCCCTCTCGCCCTGCACCATTCCTTAACACCATTGCCACCACTGCTGCTATAATCCGATTCCAGTTCCGCTCTCTAACCCCACACCCCCAAGTCCCATTTCCACCCTTATCCCCACTTCCTATCCGGACCAATCCTTCCTTCCTTCCTTCTCACCACCACTGACCTCCCACCGAACACCAGCACTGCCACTCCACCATCACCTTTACTATCCTACCCCTTTTCCTCAACCCACACAAAACTTTCCCCCTTCCTATCTACCACATGATGCAACCCTAGTGTAATAAGTCGAAGATGGGGCCTAGACTTAATCCTCTGTCAGCCAACATGGGAGTGCTACCAGCCCGCCCGCCCGCCCGCCCGCTGTATATACATAAACACATAGAGAGACGCAAGACGGAACAGCAAGCTTCACGGAATGCCAATACCCAAACGACTTGAAACGTCCATCCAGCGACGCGGGGGAAGGAGTATGTGTTGCGCCGAAAGGGCTGCTGGGAGTCCTGCTGGTCTCATCACAGTTTGTACAATTTTACTGCTTTCCTTTTTTCGCTTGTATTGTTATTTAATTGACAGCAGTAATGTGAGGTTCAAGTGCGTCCGTTTCTGTGTCACGTACAGTACTGGCGGCCGTCCTCACTGGCTCAGACACAGCGGACACAAATTATTTCTGAAGAAATCAGTAACTCTCTTACCTACACATTTTCTCTCTCCCACCGTCAGACTAATGTTGCTACCCGCACTGCTGAAACACTTTTCAAAAGCCAAATTTCCTATCTTGTTTAACGACGCTGTCACACAGTCGGTGGTGGATGAATGAATATGGATCAGTGGTGGAATGATACAGCGGGGACACCAGTATCGGTGCCACGTTGCACACCACACGCTAACTGAACTGGGACTCAAACCAAGAGACACCGGCAAACTGTATTTGCACCCGCTGTTACTGTATCTGCACAACTATACGCTATCAAAATACTTCTAACTCCAGCTGGGCTATCGGCGCTCACACCTGGCTCCTTCCACGGGTAGTTCATCACATTATCTGAACACAGGGCCAACCGCAGTCTGAAGGTACGTAAATGGCGGTACATTCGCAGTCTGCGGTACAAACAGCGACGGTAAGGAGTCTAGAAATAGATCGAGTACTGACTGCACAAGAAAACTGACAGCAAACAAACCGAGCCAATGCCTAATACAGTTCGGCCTTCCAGTCTGCTATCCAAAAATATAAAGATTAAAATATACAGAACTCGAATTTTGCCTGTTCTTTTGTAGGAAGGGGAGGAACACAGGCTAAAGATGTTCGGGAATAGGGTGCTGAGGGAGTTATTTGGGCCGCAGAGGGAATACGTAACAGGAGATAGGAGAAAATTACATATTGATGAACTTATGATTTGTACTCCGCACCAAATATTATTCGGATGATCAAAATAAGGAGGACGAGATGGGTGGGGCATGCAGCACGTACAGAGTAAAAGAGAAATGCATACAGAGTTTTGGTGAGGAAAGCTGAACGAAAGAGACCACTCGTAAGAATTATGTTTAAACCACAGGAGAATATTAAAATTTATGTTGATAGGCGGAGAAGTGGAGTCTTCTGGCTCAGGATACAAGTGATGGGGGCTCTTATGAATATGGCAATGAACACAAAATTAGCAAAAGAAAAATTTTCGAACACTTTTTGACTAGCTGAGGAACTGTAAGGTTCTCAAGAAAGAAGCTGCACAGTGGAAGTAACGGACTGTCATTCAAACAACTGCTCGCACTGTGCGGTAAGAACCGGCAGCATTGCACAGTGCTGTATTGCAGCGGCCTCACGGCAAGCTGTAGAGCCGTCTCGCTCAGGTAGATTGTTTCGTTGGCTAAAATAGCGGCGCAGCCAGTCTATTAGTATAAAACAACGCGTGGTTAGGTGAGGTGCGGTGGAGGAAGGAATGAAGGAAGCGAACGAATGAACGAACGTGAGAGAAGGAAACTCCGGAATAGAACTGTCCGTTCCAGATGTTCCCACACATAACATTGCTTTACCATGCCGTTACTGTACAATCCAGTCTGCTGCAAATCTACACCATCTCCACCCTAGCAAACATCCAGGCGACAATACTGACAGTAGGCAAGGTAACGTTAGGTACGATTGATTGCAGTCAATGTCATCATTTGGCTAAGCAGGGTGTTGTGTGAGGACTGGCTTGTGACGACGTGTAACTTGGTAGAAATACGCCGATGTTTCTGTGGACCCTGCTGCCTGCATCACCAGGATCGGATCCTGTGAAAGTCGGTATTCCTCTACACCAGACTATACGGCGTCACAGTGTTGTGAGGGCCTTATGTCTCAAAGAAAACTGATTTCGACGCGATTCTTGTCGCCTGTTCCAGATCAAGCCTTCATCAAGCGTGGCAGCACATTAATACCATGGCACAATCTGCCGTCTTCCCGTTTGTCCGTCTGCTACGTCAGAATATGCCACAGACATTAAAACAAGCACAGCCATAATTCTGCCTGACGTCTAACTCGGTCTGTCACATTTAAAGCAGAACAGGGGTACAGGGTTTTCAAGAGCAGGGTGCTGAGGTATACATTGCGGACTAATAGGGACGAAGAAAAAGGAGACCTGACAGAACGGCACAAGGAGAAGCCTCATGATTTGTACTCCTCAACAAATAAACTGGGGTGACCAAATCAAAAAGATGAGCTGGAAAACGCATGTGGCACGCATGGGAGAGAACACCCCTGTTTCAAGCAACTGATTTCGTGCAAAGTTAAACAAAAGCTGCATGAAACTGTCATTCCCCATATAAAAGTGCAAAATTTGTGTCTTTAGCTCAAAGCAACCAAACTGTAGTTGCTTCAAATCAGTTTGCTCGGTGTGTAGACCGCACCGCCCAAGTCGGTCCAGCCCACTCGTTACACCGCTAACAGCTGAACACAAAGACCAACCTTCTGAAATACTGCACGAACTCGCTGTGTCCCTCACATGGGCCAAATATGGCGCCCAGTATCAACTGTTGTTTTAATCAAGCTCCTCTCCAAGTAGGCCTTATGTTGTGTCTTAGGGTCATAGGTCAAAGCATTTTGCTGGTCGATTAGTGTCTAATATCTCTAATTTCGGACACTGCCTGAAAAGAAAGTTTGGACAGTCTACGCCAAACACCTCCAAAGGACCTTATGCGTATTGGACCGTGCATCATCTTGATATTTTAATAAAGGTAGACCAACTTGATGTCACTTTCTTTATTATGTCAATTTACTGCTCAACATGTTTCGGATGTTAATACATCCATCTTCAGGAGCTTGCGACTACTTGGTGCGTTATTATGTAGGCTGTATTGTGCTGACTTGAGGCGTGTTTGGTGTTATGTAGCTGGATTGGCTGTTGGTGATGTGGTATCCGAGTGCAGGTCCGAGTAGTGGTTCAGCCTACACTCGGGTACCACATCACCAACAGCCAATCCCGCTACATAACACCAACACGCTTCAAGACAGCACAATACAGCCTACACAATAACGCACCAAGTAGTCGCAAGCTCCTGAAGATGGATGTATTAACATCCGAAACATTTTGAGCAGTAAACTGACATAATAAAGCAAGTGTCATCAAGCTGGTCTACCTTTATTCAAAGACCTCCAAACGACAGTGTGATGACTGTGTTCCAAAACTGTACTTCTATACAAACTGCGGCTATATTTGTCAGAACGCTCCCAATACGTACACACATTAACAGTTCCACGTAAAGTTACTTGAAACAGTAATGAAAACTGTTTTGTACGATAGGCGGAAATCCTATCGGAATTAACACTGCGTTTGCTGGAACAGATTTGTTTTACACTTGTGCTTGCCATATAAACTGTTTGGTAATGTGTTTTCACATTGGCTGGCACCGCCAGATCCCTGGGAAGTAATCTGCATTTGACTTCGGCTACTGAACAGCCAGCACATGGCATCAGCATCTATAGCTGTGAGTAAGTGAATAATATCGAGTAATTAAAAAATCTAATACACCACTAGGTTGAATCACCAATAGTCGCTGAAAACAGTTTATACAGATTTTGAACTAAAGAGGGTCAATTCATTACTCGAATTCCGGTTAAGGAATAAGCTTCGTTTGCGGTGTTGCGTGTGACTGCAGTGACACAACGCACAATGAGCGTGCTTAAAAGCACTGCACATTGTTAGGAAGGAGCAGGCTACGCCTAACTTAAGTCAGAGACACTCCATGTGCCTATAAAGCGTTAGGACTGCGTAAACTCGCTCTCGTTTCTTTAACAGCCCACGAATCAAGCAATCAAGCAATCAATCAGTCCATCAGTCAATGAATGAATCAATCAATCAATTAATCAATAGGCTTAAGAGTTTAGCAAACACCCCGTAAAATTTCAATGACTGCAACCGATTCAGAACATCTAAAGCTCTCAACTCCGGAATTACTGAGGTCTCCGAAATTTGCATGGATGCTTTGTACTTATGTACAGTACGTGAAGGCACGTGACTGTTACGTCCAAATTACACTTTGTTTCGATACTGCTCTCTAAATCAGTACCAACCTGCAGCAAAAATGTCTTCATGCATTAAAACCTAAAATTAACCTCAATTACTTAAACACCCAGTCCGTACCGCGCAGTAAACACACTCCGTCTCAGTTATAAAAACCAGTCAGTTAATGCTGTATAGGGAAATAATCGCTGTTTGTTCTGAGATCCACATAAAACACATAAATACAGTGTGTGGGCAGAACTTAGAGTTGTTGAATGTTAAACTGGCGGCACGTAACGCATGTAGTGGGCCGTAAAAAGTGAAGACAGTTCTTGCGACTGGAAGGAATGTGCTGCTGTGTTGACAGCAGGCGACGACGGACCGGAATCACACGCACCGTCAGCTTCACTGTTATAAATCGAAGCGCCGGTATAGAGTCGCATTACGACCAACACACAAATGACAGGTCAGCCAGCATCACATCCTTATACTGCATACGAAGGAAGATCGAACCTTCTACTATTTTACATGAATAAAAAGCAACTTTTGGCCCGCTTTTTACCAACAGGGTGCTCATAAATTCAATACTCAGAGAATACGAAAAATATTTCAAGCCTACAATAAAATCTAGTCCACGTTTGCATCTGTTTATTGGACTGAATTAATTAATTCTTATCCAGTTGTTTGTCCCGTTACGTATAGGGAAAGCCCTGTTTTCGAATATCGACATCGAGATCAGACATCAGACGGTTCGCGGTTTTCGTCTGTCTGTCCACAACAATTCTGATGAAGCCGTATAGTGGGAATGGTGGCAGAACTGCACTCAGTCTTAATCTCGACTCCGGGTGGGCAGGAACCGCTCAGCTGCACTGTCGGAATGTCCGGCGTTCCCTTTAAATACGACGGCTGGTGGGCCCCGCAACCGGCCACGACGCTGCCGGGAATGTAAGCACGTTTCCTCGGACGCCTTGCGCGCAGCTTAGTCACTGTACCGACTAAGCAACAGAATGACACGCAGTAACGCACCGCTCGGAGTGTTTCACTGTTTGGGTCGACGACGTCGCACCGTTCGCCAGTTACTGCATGCACCGCCAAGTTTAGCATTCAGAAGTTCTACAGGTTTGTCTGCGGACTGCACTTACTGCATGTGCACCTCAGAGACAGCACTGCTAACAGCAGCAACTCTTTTATTATATGCATCAACTGAACATTTTAATGCGCGGTGCGAGCAGAATCTTTAGATATAATGGCGGTCATTCAGGACTCTCGAACCCGCACTCTAACAATGACAGACAGCACCACTCAGCAGACAGAAGCACATGGTAATGAGGGCCCCGGAAACACGATCGTCCGAATGGCAGTCGAAACGTGCCTTCAGGCGGAACTCCTCTATGTGCATCACAGCCATACCCGTAGCTTTGCAACCACATAACGTGATTCTTCTCTATATACATGTGCACCGTCAGTCCGAACTGCCGCAAGGTACTTGTTTCAACAGCAAACGTTCATCACTGTTCCGCCGAGCGGACTGCTGGCCATCTGATTGGACAGCAGTGTCATACGTCCGGATACGCGTTTTTGGACTTACCGTCATTTTTCTTCCAGACCACCAACATGCACAACATGCAGGACCACCGCCCTTCTCCTCCTCACTGCCAACACAGAGTCTCTGCTTTATCAACTCACGATTTGTGCAAGCCGGTCCAGGGCAATGAACAGACACAAAACCAACAGTGTACCGGATGTCCTGGAAGTCGCGTAATACCTATTCAGCGAAACACTACATTTTGTACGAATAAGTGCTTTGAAGATGGGAAATGTGCAGTGAACATGGCGCACAACTTGACCAATTGATGCAGTTCCTCTATCTCAATTTCTTTAGGTAGCAGTGTTTCGTTGGACAGTTAGAATCATCTGGTGAAACTAATTTCTGGACATCCTGTATATGCAGACCATGTGAAACTCTCGCCTGGTTTCACTCTTCATAGATAAAAAGACGTCATCATCGTCATCATCAACATAATCATCACAACCACCACCACCACCACCATCATCAAAGTTACTTGTCTAGTGGAGCGCCACCACCTCAAACAGCAACACAGCAGACAAATGAAGCCCAAGTTTGGCACCGAACTGAAGCAAGCATCTCTGGCCAGCTGCAGTCTGAAGCTGGCTGCCGCTGGAACACAATACACGGCAACAAAAGAGAAAGGCTGTTTCGAAATTACGAGACAGAGATGAAGGAACAAAGGAGTGGAATGTAGGACACGAACAGGCAACATATGTAAGGTCTCTATGTTGAAACCCGGCATCAGCGGATTCAAAATTCTCTCGCAAAGAATAGGAAGCACTTCTGTGCATTGCTTATGGTTCGGGAGCGACGCCAGGATTTTCACTAACCGATCGGAATCACATGGAGGAAAATGCAGTCGTGCAAGCAGCTTTGGGTTGCCACTCAACAGCAGTGTGAGAACGGAACAGACAGTTAATCCGTGCGCCAAGTTAAATACTTTTTTTTTTGCATCGTGCGTTGTGCTATAATTATGCTGCATAAATCGACGAAATGCACAATTTCAAAATTAATGCTTTGTTTTTCATGCATTTATGTGAGCAGTCTGGCAGGTGCAAGAGTTGGTAGACTGCTGACATAAACGCAAGGAAAACGTACCATACAAAAACTGCGATTACTGTCTTCCTGATGATGAACCCACGAGGTTCGAAACATGTACAGGGCGTCAAAAATAGAAATGAAATATTAATTTAAAAAGTGTGCATTTCGTTGGTTTGTGTTGCATAACTAAATAAAAAATTATTAATTTCGTCTTGTTAATACCATTCCGACGCTTAACCCTTTACAGTCCAGCGGTCAGGTCACTTTATGTACCGCAGTCTTGCATGTTAAAACACTCCACGTTCTGCCCACCAGTTCCAACTGCGAGTTTTGTATGGATATATCTCAGACCCATCAGTGACTATTTCCCCATATAACATTTACTGATGGGATGTTACAAGCAGGAGAGAATGTGCTTACTGCGCGGTACGGACTGAATCTTTAAATACACTGGCGGTTAACCGTTGTCTTTAAAAGCTTAATAAACTATGTTATATAGAACTGAAACTGTCATTGGTTAAAAGAACATAAAGAGAGTGAGAAAAGGCGGACATCGTGTCTTAGGACAGTCACGCCAAAAGACGAGAAAAAAGGGAGAACCTGACGTTACTTCATGTACAAAAACGAATTAAACAGTAATATCAAACTGTAAGAATTGCTGAAGATATGTATCGTAAATTCTTAGTCCATTGATCACCTCTGGGGAGCAAACAAGCATACTGGCCTCATACAAAACTGAAACCAAAGGAAATGTGCAATGCTGCTCAACAGTTTTATTTAGCGATGTTGTCAGGTCAGACTAAGTGTATGGAGCCGGCGATACACGAATAATTATGGAGCATTGGCGGGCGGAATGACGCTGATAGTGTACAGCGGAGTACTTGCACGAGCAGCCTGCACCAGTGCCACTTTTTTCACCATACATTCCATCCGCACGGGTCTGTGGTCGAACCCCGGTCTCCGCAGAGGTCGGCGTATTAAGGAATACCATAACAAAAAAAGAGTTTGGAACGAACAGCCATGCTGGGGCATAAAGTTAAGGAAAGGGAATAAAGTTTTATCTTATAAGTCGAAAAACAAATTATATTACGACCGTTTCTCAGGATAACCACACGATGTGCTGCCATGGGAAACAAATTCCTTCATGAAAAGCAAACCGTTCTTCATTTAGTCCAGAAATTCCCTGCACTTCTGGAACTCAAAGTTTGACTTCTCAAAAATATCAATCACTTGTCCTTATCCCGAGTCAGTTGAATGCAATCCATGGCCTCTCAAAGGATTTCCTTAATAGCAAGGTTCATACAATTCTATCACGTATTCCCAGATCTTCTAAGAGTTCTCTCTCGTTCAGATTTCCCCACCAAAACTCGATACGCATCTCACATCTCCACCAAACGTGCCACATGTCCCGCCGATCTTGTTCATCTCGATTTGGTCACTCGGATAAAGTTTGATGAGAACTACAGCTCAGGAAACCCTCGCTGTGCCCTTTCCTCCAGTCTGGTGACACTTCGTCCCTCCTGGCCCAACCACGATAAAAATGCAGAGAACTTTTAAACAAACAAGCAATGGCATTACTTCAACATTCTGCACTCCTTGACAGTCAGGATCACGGCAAAACTATCCTTCGAAACGTCGGGAAGCACTCGCCCAACGACGCAGCGTCACACAGCATTCACAGCAGCTCTCTGTCTGTCTGTCTGTCTGTCTGCCGCACAGCTACACAACGTGCCTGCCAGCCTTTCGTCAGAACAATCAAACCCACAGAACTATATAAAGGAAGAAAGGGAGGTGCATTATGGAAATGTTTTCCTTATCTTTCTTTCTCTCCTCTACATATTTCTCAAATGCGCCCACCCTCAAATTTAGTTTTGGGTCCTAACAGTATGCACAGCCTGGTTACACACACGCAGTAGACTAGACTCTCTTCCCTGCACTATTCTTGTATTGTCAAAGGCTACAGAGGAGTTTCATACAACTTCAGAAGGGGGTGAAAAATTCCTGGTCACGTACACCAAAGAAGCCCTCGTGTTACGGAAGACAAACCCAACATGTCTATTTTTTCATCTTCCTGTTCTACTACAATTTCTGAATAACATATTTAGGCTTAATAAGGCGCTCCGTGCAACTGGACACAACAAACGCCAGTCAGTTACTTTCCTAACACTATTTCAGAGTAACAGCACTGAAGATAAGCGGAAGTAAGACGGGATGTCTTATATACACAGCTGGCCTTGGTACACTTTTGCACGGTTCAATGCGTCTGAAGAAACGTAAAAGAGAGCTGAACTTGCTTTGTAAGTATCCTGTATGTGGCTCGTGCAGCCACACACGTGGTTGGTCTGCAGCACGCGAGGATTTGTTAAGTCCATATGGCACACAATGCACATACAATCTTCACCCAATCCATGCAGACACAAATATAAAAATAATATATTGTTATTAATAATATTATTGTTCCAAACAAATCACACGGCAGTTCAAAACCACTCAATCCCCGCTCTTCTCTATACATTTAGATGCAGAAAGCCGCAATGCTTGATGCATGCCGAACAGTCAGAAAATTTCTGGCAGAAGAGTGAACAAGAAGTGCTGGTCAGTGAGACCGGACTGTGGGAGAACCGGCGGTACTGCTGTGGAGTGAGGAGAGGGGATGATGATGATGATGATGATTATACGTCCCTGGTCAATGAGACCGTACTGTGGGAGAACCGGCGGTACTGCTGTGGAGTGAGGAGAGGGAATGATGATGATGATGGTGATACGTCCCTGGTCAGTGAGACCGTACTGTTGGAGAACCGGCGGTACTGCTGTGGAGTAAGGAGAGGGGATAATGATGTGATGATGATGGTGATGGTATACAAGTTAGGTAACCATATTATGAAATCAACATGTTAAAACTGACAGAACCATCGCTAGAAATAAACCAGACATCACAATGCGTGGTAATGAACAAGAAACATGTCAGTTAACAGAAACTGAAATTTCAGGAAAAAGAAATTGATGGAGAAGGAACCCGAAAAGGAATTAAAATATAAAAACCTTACCGTAGACATGTAGCGTGTGTGCAGTGTAAAAACAGAAAGGTACCAGTCATGGTAGGGGCAAGTGGAACCATCTCGAATTCGTTCACGAAGTACCTGAACGTACCTGGAATGCTCGACATCAAGGAGCTACAGAAAACAGCCACACTGGGCGCTGCACACAACTGCT
>Ga0131853_10008782_pt1 | contig 18429 bp, 8 predicted proteins | sample TergutLab28metaG_FD_92764 | JGI IMG/M metagenome (GOLD analysis project Ga0131853, IMG submission 92764) | Labiotermes labralis P1 segment gut microbial communities from Petit-Saut dam, French Guiana - Lab288 P1 (version 2) (version 2) | ecosystem: Host-associated > Arthropoda: Insects >... | reverse complement strand
TATATATATATATATATATATATACATATTTATATTGCTGTTCTAACAGTCATAAGGGCTGTCAATCACGGAGTACCTCCTTACGTAACATTTGCTTGATAAATTCTTTTTCAGAAAAATCCAATTTTTCGCTTAGAGCATTACACTATGTTTAATATCAATAAACACAAATTGTAACATTATTGTTTATTTATCTTGATCTATATGGTAGGAAAGCAATTTTAAGAATTCTTAAGAAGAATACTCTTTAACTCAAAACAGTATTTTGTTCTTAAAAGTTTGAAATGATGATTAACTTAAAGTTAAAAAATATTATATGTATTGTAACAATGTAATTGCTTTACCATTCAGTGGATTCAAATTCCTTCTTTTGCAGTTGTTACTGGAATTTATGATAGGGAGTAAATAACAAGGAAATGGTATGGTCACATTGTCAGTTCTGTGGGGTTCTGACGAAAGTACATAACACGTAAATTACTTGATTTATTTTTCAAATCTTTTGCGTTAAAAACAACTAAAAATTCTTGAATATGAGGCTGTTATTCTCATACAAAATGTAGGGGAGTGCCTACTGGGTTCCTTCGAACAGTAAGAATTGTTCTTAATCTATGTACAGCCTATGTTCACCTAGTTTTTCTAGCCTGCTAGGTACCTTCGTGCCAGTGCATCTGAGGACAGAAACAGATCCAGTTTCCAGAACGCTATTTTGTGTTAGAAACAGAAGAAAATAGACAAGGTCTAAAGACTATGTAAAGTAATAGTCAACTAATTTGGTCACCGGGTGATACTTTTTAACGTCGCGATCTTTTCTTGTAGAATATTGCGTCGTTTATATGGTTGAAATCTTCTAATGCGCATTACGCAGTGTTGTAATTAAGCTTGTCATTGCGTAAATCCATTCCGCTTTCAGGATTTCCTGTTAGCAACTTAAAATGTCTTATTATTATAGGCAATATGTATAACGCAACAAAGTGATAGCACCCCTTCTTTTTATACTGGAAGACTTGTGCTCAAATCCTGACATAGACCCCGGTTATCCGAACTGGGGTTTCTCTCAATCCCCCAACAAATACACGAATACAAATAAAAGTCAGGCCAAGGTTTGCTTGTTCCACATTGTTTCCACTTTAGCATCAGCTACGTATATTGCAAATTATAAACTGAGCTATTGATAGTCATTAAATAAATAAGTATAAATGAAATAAACTTACTGTGTCCGATACAGAACATAGTTTGAAGTTTACACACTGATTCAAATTTCCCAGTTATCAATGATTTCTGTTCTCGAATCGTGTAATTTAATAGTATGCAATTAGTTGCAACCTGTTCTTCAGATCTCGATAATGATGGCCAGATGACGTCAGGCTCGATTATTGTCTCAGTCACAGCTGGTGATCTAAAGTGATTGGCACGAAGAGATATTAAACTGGCTCCCCCTCGGGCTATAGGTTTCTGTCAAATGTTCCGTTATCATTGTGTCTCAGTATTGTTACACAACTGCGTGCACATTAAGTTTTGTGTACACACAGCACGATCTGCAATGTCTGCAAGGCAATTGTGCATTACAGTCGCTATTATTCTGCATACAGACAGCGTAAGTATGACGGCAGACATGGACAGAAAGGATAAAATGGAGAACCTATTTTGTCATTTGCTTCGTCAAAAGTGTGTATGTACTATATTTAAAGAAAAATGGATATTCTACATAAAAACCCGTTTAACTGACCTCAGTTTTTCTTGTAATCACCTGGTGTTTTTTAATTACTGCTGGTTTTTATTTTATTTTGGTGCACTTGTGTGTTACGTGCACCAAAATAACAGTGCAATTAAAACTGAACATATTTCGAATTACTCTTAATTTATCTTTAGGGTTTCTTATATTTGCAATGTGGATTAACTAACGTTTAGAATGCAATGCATATAACGTACGCAATATACATATCTAACATCTTAAAACTCCTTCTGTACAGACACGAACTGCTCTCTGCTCTTGGTCTTTTACATACGCCATTCCACATACAGTATTTTGTATCTAAAAAACCATGACTACTTTTCTGAAAATTGTACAGTTGTGTGTAACAAGAGTGTACTGGAAACAGTACTACGCATCTTCACCATGTAGTTTGTCTTAGATCAGGTCCAGAGACCCGTCCAAAGCGAGTTCTTCGGAGAGTAAGATTCAGTGCTCCCTCTGTTAATTTCCAGTATCTTCTCGTTTTCTTAACATCATCCAGTAGCTGCTTATACTTTCTTCCTCTTCTTTCCGCCATTTCCATCCTTTATCCAGTAACGTGTTCCAGACAACAATTCCTACGCAAGATGTGACCAATCCAGATGGTCTTCCATTTATTGCTTGTAGGATGTCCCTTTCCTACTTGGCTCTACGTAATACTTATTGATTTTCCACACGTTCGGTTCACCTAATCTCCTCCATCTTCATGCCAGTCATTGTTTATATGTGCCTAGTTTCATCAACGGCAATTAGTAAACATTTGTCGAGTAACAAATGATAATTTGAGCAATTCGTTTATTTTTAGTGTCAGTTATCTATCAAACAACGTCTGAAGGGTCTTCTGCAGACTGAATGGAGATAAGTCAAATGTCTGTGTCCTTCTGTCGGGCGTTGCTAAGCAACTTTTTATCCATTAAACAATGTTTACACTGCCAATAAGTACGGAAGTATGATGTATCCATCTGTTGTATTAAATATTCTAATTCCACGCCGAAACTATTTGGCACCTGTAGCTTTATTGCTTTATCTGACATCCATGGGCACCACTTTCTGTCGGCTTGTTTATCATATTAAATAAACCCACTCTTCCATCTCGCACACGCACAGCAATTTAGCGAAGGAATCGACGAAAGACATTTGGCAAATAAAGTAAGGACTACCAACTAGATAGTATGTCTTTTAAAACATAACACATAACAGGCTACAGCCCGGAACATGATATGTCCATATCTCTTGACAATAGCAGCGTCACTTATCCGAATGTAACATTCAGAGCAACACCCCGAGTGCCATCGTACCTACGTGTGGTTCTGTGGCAGACATTCCGGGCACAAGTTTATTTCAGGCAGTGGCATGTTCATCATCAGGAAGACTATATTGTACATGCAACCTTATATGGTATGTTTTTCATGCATTTATGCAAGCAGTCTAGCAGGTTGGAGGATCCTCCGGGTATGTTTTTCATGCATTTATGCAAGCCATCTAATTTAAAAAGTGCATTTTGTTGGTTGACATTACATAAATGTATCACAATGCGCGGTACAAAAAACATAAAAATGGGTACTTATTACCTTTACTGGAACTAGACTATGCTGGACTAAAATGTACGTCAATCTTAAGCCCAGTTTTTCCTATACATTGCGAAATTAAATGCACCTACTCATTCAAGGTTACAACACTAAGGTTACAGCTTTAAGGCACAAAGGTGTGATATAAAACTAATTTTTGGAAGGATCTTTATAAACATTTTCAATAGAATGTTACAACATGGGGCCCTGCATTTTTAAAAAAATTGGGTACGTGTGGCTAAATATAAAATAAATGGTACGGTTTATTTAAATAGAAAGGAGAAAGTCAGTCCAATACATAATATGTATTTTGCACATAACAGCTACATGTCTCGCCTACCACAATGTAGCCATTATCAGGCTGTACACAAAATTATAAAAAGAAAATGATTTACCTAATCCACTGAGGTAGCTGAACATGTAGCCGTGATGTTCAAAATTTATGTTCTGTATTTGACTGATTGTCTCCATTCTACATAATTTGAAAACAGCTGCGATGCCCTATCTTAAAAATGCAACATATCTTTTAAGATATGTTGCATGGAACAGTCTGTATACAGTAGTTATAAGATGTTATTAATGAGTTAGAACCCACAAAGTGTGAATCCTCCTTCCAAGATTAAAAAATAACAGCTGATGAATTAATAATAAATCGAAATATGCCAGACTTGAAATAAACTGTTGTTGTTATGTAAGACTGTAGCCCTTGCCATGATAACTAGAGATGTGTCGAGACTCTGTCAACAGAGCCATCTGTCAGGCATAGAGTAACTACACTCTACATACATTACAAGAATAATTTGGCATTTTTACAGGCATAAAAATTGCATGGCTTGTAATGCATTGATTACCTGACAAGATTTCTCAGCGCAACATGAGTAAGCAATAAAAGAAAAATGCAGCATAGTGCAGATGGAAATAATTATCAACACATTTAATCTACAGTCTCATCATTCTCAGGAAAAGCAGCAGAAGGACAAGAATATAAGCAATATTCTGGTTTGTCTCATCTACAAATATTGTTGGGCTCCCCACTTTATCCTGTTCCACCCACACTGTTTCTGTCAATGTGTGTCTACAGTATTTGCCATGAAACTGCTCCACTTGGTGTCTGTTTAATGCTGTATGGTTATACTCTTCTATTAGGATATGACTGTACAGAACATTTTTAATTTTCTGGCCTACATTCAGGAACTGATATACACTTGTCTCAGGTTTTGGTTAAAATTGTAAATGAAATTATGAAGGTGATGAAAATTATTACTCTTCTTATTAAAATCTTACAATTCCAATAAGTACTGCCATTTCTGAAAATCTAGTAGTCATTCAGATAACCAAAAAATAGCCATTGCTCATAGAACACATGTAGTGATTAGCATTTATTATGTTACATATAACCATGCATTCTTATACAATCTTGGTAATTAAACAAAAAATATACTTTACTCAGGAGGCAATCCATAACTGTCCACAATTAACTGCCACATGTTCCTGCTTCTCATGGACCATATTTTATAATGATATCAAGTACAAACAGAAGTTATAAATATATATAGTTGTATATATCACAGAATCAAGCACTGATGACTGTTTCACATTTTCAAAAATAAAAGAGAGGAATTACCAAAGGTTAACACAGCCATCTGGTTTAGCAAATTTTGCAAATTGTAATAACTTAACATGGAACTATATTCAAACAAAAATTGTTGTCAGTAATCAAAAATGTAAAAATACTAAAAATTAAATTCATAATTGGTTGAAACAAAATATCCTTGAAGTTAAGTTTTAATATTGCCCTTCCAAACATGTCTTAACCATGGTCTTCGTCTTTGTTTAAATATTGCGAGCAAATAAAATCGATGATAGCCACAGAAAAAGCAACATTAAACAAGAAGAAAACCCTTTTCACCAATACATGGTAATTAAATTTAAAAGGAAGAAGCTATTAAATTGCTACATTTGCAGCATAGCATTTAATGGTGCTGAAACTTGAACAATTTGGAAAGCAGAGCAGGAATCCCTGGACGTTTTTGAAATGTGTTACTAGAGAAAGACAGGAAAGATTATTTGATCTGATCATGTGAGAAATGAGGACATATTACACAGAGCCAAGAAAGACAGGAATATCCTAAATAGAATGAAATGAATAAAGGCAAGCTGGATTGATCACATTTTGCATAGGAACTGCCTTCTAAAACACCATATTAAAGAAAAGATGGAGGGAAGAATAGAAATGACAGGGAGATGAGTTAAAAGACTTAAGCAGCTACTGATGATCTTAAGGAAATGGAAGGATACTGGATATTGAAAGAGGAAAAATTAAATTGCTTGCTCTGTAGAATTCGCTTTGGAAGAAGCTGTGTATCTGCTGTAAGACAGACTGCTGAATGAATGAATTTTTACCAAATTAGCTGTTTACTCAAACTTATTCCGAAAGTACAATTCTTTGTCTCTCACACCAAGAGAACAAATTTCGCAAGCGAGATTTATTAAATGTGAAGTACGCGGTTTGTAGTATTGTGTAACTGCATTTTACCAGTATCCTTCGCAGATGACAAAGTAATTAATAACATATTCTCTGAAGTATCGATTCCGTCACTACTGTCCTCCTCTTTGCGTATACAACCATGCTGCCACTGCCGGGAAGTCCGGGTATTACGATCAACTTCGTAGAGATTTTAAACTTATCATGCCATCTATTGCTCATTGCCGAAGTACGTAAATGACCAGAGAGTAAAAGAGTGTATGGTGGCATAGCATGTAGCATGCTCATGTTGGCCATTCTGTTTACGATTTGAAAATGGATAAATAGAATGGTGTTAATTACAGTTTGAGAGTATTGTAATTTACTTGAACAACTTATAAGCAAAAAAAGTGTGTCAGAAATAGGTGGTACATGTTTATGAGATTCCTTCATTTATATATCAATGTGCAATTGTCAACCGCCATACATAGATGTCACATAATTGAAGTATCGGTGTGTTGCCATGTTTACAGGAATTGTGTTTAGAAATCCCTTTTCCTTTGTCTGCTAATGCATTTTATAAAAGTAACAAATCAGTAGAGAAGTTTATTGATTTGTTATAAGAAGTGTATTTTTTATTGAGATCCCAACACACTGTACGCGTCCTGTGCGATCCCAATTAACTACTTCTTTGTCGCCAGTTTCTAACGTCGTCCTCTGCTGCTCAGATGGCGTATAACATAATTTCGTAGTTGGCATTTTATAAGAGGCTGCTGTTAAATTGAGGTAACAACCGTACGGTATAAAGAGTTGGTGTTCAGTTGAAGGTTGTTCTGTTGCGTTACATGATATCTCAGCACATATATCTGTATTATATTACGTCTGCAGGTAAGGTAGCTGTTTAAATATGGTAATTGTAATTCCCATTTACAAATACTCCATAAATTTTACGTGGGTCGCCATCTTTGCCCTTGTATTTTCGTTAGTATAAATCCGACACCATCCATTAAAATGGCAGTGAGTTTAAATATTGATGATCGGTGGATGCCTTAGAATAAGGCAATTAATATAATCTAGGCACATATAATGCTATATAATATAGTTTGAAATGTAGACGTGCACCCTGCAACTAAAGGCAAATTTTCCTTCCTCTATTTTAGTTTATTGCTACGGAAATTAATAATAGTGGTCTTGACGTAGCTCAGACACGTAATCAGATTTGGATAAATGTAGAGGATGTATTCTTTGTAAAAGATAATTTCGGATAATTTAAATGGAGAACCGTTGTCAGAATGTGATAATACAAGCGGTGTGGTAACTTTTTCGTGTCGTGAAGTAATAGGGTCGTTAAAGAATGTTGCTGGCTATTGACTGTTGTTTAACTGGAAGGCTTTCTCAGGTATGGGATTACGTAAAATACCAATTTTTTATATGGAACTTACCACTCTTTATCTAGATACGGGGTTCAAGTTGGTCCATTGATAATTGCAAACTTATTGATACGCTAGTTATTTTTAGTGTGTGCTGAATTGTATTATTATTTACTGTCCAATTTTTTTTTCTGATGTTTGCATGAAGCAAGTAGGTATTTTTTAATGGTACAGTAGAATTCATCCAGTGTTTCATTTGAAGAGGGATTAAATGTTCCCTTTGGTTAATTTTCCCAGACTGATAAGTCAGAATGTCGCGTATCCATTATATGTAGTTTCATAAGGTAAAGAAATAACAGTACACAGGTTCTGAACTACGTGTCTTCTTGTTTTGCTTAGTAATTTGTCCACAGAACTAAGACTGCGATATTCACTTTAGTGGAGCTTTGGAGACCAACATGTGTGACAGTTAAAGATTTTTAAATTCACATTAAATGCTGTCCAATTTGCTCCTGTGGGTATTGTACTTATTTGTCAGCTTTTATTCATCACACACTGTACACTGTGTGTGTGTGTGTGTGCGCGCGCATGCATGCGAAATGGGTCATTCTATGCAAAATCAGCAGAGCCATCAACATGATCTCCCTGATTTATGTAAAAATTGCAGAGTTATTGGTTACCATAGATGTAAGTATCTATGCCAATTTTGTGCACTTCAGTTGTAAATTTTGAATTGGCAGTGAGGCAAAATATCCATATTTGAGGAATTTTAGGCAGGGCAGAAGTTGTTGCCTTGTAATGTTTTTAAGTCCGACCTTGTTAGGCCTAGAGACCTAAATCACGGTCCTGTAAATCCAATGATATTAATGTACCTTATGTTTATTACTGAAGGTAAAAGTGTTATTATCAGCTTGTTATTGGACCTTGAATTGCTAAATATAGAGCCTAAAACCCCCCCCATCCAGAGAGAAACATTTCACATGCCATTCATTATTCTAGTAGTGCTGTGGATTTTAGCTGGCAGCCTCTTTGTGATCAGTAGCTATAAATTGTTGTGAGAAAAGTCAGAAAGAATATTCATGGAAGGATCTAAAGCTACAGAAAACTCTCATCATTTGTCAGGGTTGTGTCCTTGAAAAATTGTATGAGCTCAGAAACCACATTGCATGAACCTCAAACTCCGAGAAATTGGGTTAGGGTAACAAAATGGATGATAAATGTATAACATAATGACAGACATGTAAAAATTTGTTTTGTTTATTGGTATAATGGCAGTGTTCTTAGTTGAATGTTGCAAGGGTGCTCATACAATTTAGAGTGCACAGTAGAGAGGGGACAGAAGACTTCATGAAGAAAGAGGTGATCTTCAGTTGCCCTGCCTTCTTTTCATACTGTTATGTGCCTACTTATGTGGCTGCATGAGAGCATGCATTTCATGTTTCAATTTCATGGTGCCTATCCATAAAATAGTTAACATAAAACAATGATCAAATAATTTGCCATATGGAGGTGTTCATAGCACTGGTAGTCATCTTGAGGCCTCTCCAAGCAGTAGTGTCAGGATCTTGTCATCTGGTCCTCCAAGCACTCTCCTTTAAGGTCCTTAGTTAACTCAGCAGCATAAAAGTTGAGAATTTGGACATAGCCTCATCAGCTTACCCCAGAACATTATGACCTAACACAAGGATGTATGTCCAGCCATGTGTACGCTGGTCTTTCCAAAATTTTATGGAAGGGTCACAGTGATGTGTGCAAGAAATTAGTGTATTTAATGGAGCACTGGCCTTAATGCTTACCCTTATCTTCATTTTTCTTGATGAAGTGAATCATTTGTTTGTTTACACCATATTGGCATCTGACCATAGCAGTGCTTGCCGCCCTGTTCCACATATTCCATATATCCACTTTTTCAACAAGAGGTCACTTTCCCATTCATTTTGTTTTGAGGTTAGTTACCCTATCCATATATAATTAAAATATGGGGGCAACTGTTAGTTATAATAATTGTGAGGCATTCGAAGGACATTGTATTGCACAATATCTAGGCTGGTACTGAGTGGGACAGGCAGGCAAAATAGGCAAAAAAATTATGCGTGAACCAGCAGATGAAGACAAACAGCTGTAATAGAAATCTTTACTTTGGTCATGCTGTTAAACACACTGCTACCTCTAGCTGATTTGCTGTCAATGTGTGCCACAGGCTCACATGGTCTTGACCTTTTCATGCTAGAGTTAAATACCTGGAGCTTGCTGAAGAAGAGGGGAGTTTAAATGGCCATCGTTACTGTGCATATTACTCATCATGACTTAGGACACTTAAGTATTTTAAACAGCATATGGAGTGCTGATTGAGACTGGTGTTCAGTGCAAAGGGGTTAACATCATTTAGTATATGTGTATGCCTCATTGCATTTCTTGAGTCCACTTTCATTGCAACTACTGTGCCTAGACATGAAAAATAAACAGGATTGTAGATCATGGAGATGAAGAAAAGTTTCCACCTCATTTGTGTTCTCATCAACAGACGGCATACATCCTAACTACCATAAGGCATGACTGACACATGTAATGCATGCAGTAGTGTCTTTTAAATTTCATATGTGGCTAGTTCTTAACCCTTAGCCGCCAAACGACATATATATATATATATGTAGCGCAGTGAGCCCTTTAAATGGCTGAATGGCCATTAAAGTGGACGGGAGGGGGGGATTTAATTCCAGCATCAAAGGGTTAAGCAGTAGACTGATGAGGCAGAATAAATTTTCCAGCAAACCACCCTTCGTGATGCTGATGGGCTGGGTGTTGAAAATCAAATACAGAGGTTTTTTTATACTAGTTGGGTACATGTTAATTAAATTAAAATATCCAATCAAACAGCTGCCTTGGAGTTGCAGTTTGGTCTCAATAATGACAATCCTTTACATTTCCACTAAGATTGTTCCATGCATTTTTCCATGAGAAGTGGCAAAGAAATTCCACTCTCCTGACACTTCTGAAGTCCTGTTGATACATTGTGAGTTGAAATTTCTGCACTTTCCATATTGAGGTAAGGAACAATCAGAGATATATTGTCTTCATTGGTTGTCCGTAACCTGTAACAGATGAAAATGGAAACGTTGTCCCATTAAATGAGTATATATTTTTTCATCCAGAAGGTAAAATGTCTACAGTGGGCATGTCAGTTGAACAGTGCTCCATCTGCATTAGAAACTGGATGTAAAATGTCATACACCGAAGGTTAAGAAATGTCATTGTCACTGGAAAAGATGAACCAAAATTGTATCTTGTTTCTATAACTGCAGCAGATTTTTGTTCATGTAATTGTAACTTCCATTTATAGCACCTTCAAGATAGGCATTCAGTGCTTATTGTGGAAATGTTATTCATTTTGATAACTACACAGTACACATAAATACATTGCATGAAAAAAATGCAGTTTGTATAGTTACCACTCGGCTTTGTGTGGTTACAGTAGATTTTCAAGGGGTCAGTTGTTGTCTGGCATTATTCCAGTGGTGTCATTGCCTTTGTTGTGCAAAGTACACAGATAAATCTTGGCAGAATTGCGTTTCAGTACACATTCATCTAGTTCACTTTGCATTTCAGTTTATTGAGAAATTCACTTTCTTGTGAATTCGTGAAGGATTTTATACACCATTTGTCAAACAATGTAGCATTGCTTGTTAGGTCAGGAAAAGTGGTTATCGTCCATCTTATTATGTTCTTCAGGCTTTCCTCTGTGCTGTTTGTTAGGATTACAACATTTTCAGGCATAGTTCCATGTCGGTTTTATTAACCAAGTTCACTGATCAGCAGTAGGTATAATGTATAATATAATAATTTTAAAAAAAATAGGAATGAGGTCAACTTTGGCACGTGTTACTTGCAGAAAGCCAAAGCACTGCTACGATGATAAATGTGGAACTGCCTGTGTATGTCAGTTCACACATTTATGCTCTTACGTCAAAATGCGCCCAAGCCAGAATGCTAGTGGAGTAACCTTATGGTATTGCACATTATCATTTATAGCTTCTGAACCAAAGGCAGTCTGACCATGTTATTTGGAACAGCGCTGTGTTGTTGACACGTGAAATATATTCCTAAAAAAATTAAAGGTTTACATAGTTATCTGCTTCAGGCCAAAAGTCACTTTGGTGAGGCTCTGTTGCTTTACATTGAACCGCAGCATGTGCCTTCGTATTGGAACCTCAGTTGCTTCTAAGCATAAAATGAGTGTTGCAGCAGTTTTTACAGGCTGCATTGTTCGGAAAATACTTTTTATTTTTTTGCAGGTTGAATATCTTATACAACTTAATCTACATGAGTGGAGAGCTAAAATTGGAAATTTTACTTCACAGGATCTATAACTGTACCCAATCTGAAAGGGTCAGGTTGAAGAATGTTTTTTTGTGTTTGAACTTGGAATACGTATAGTTTTTGTATTTTACATGATGATGGAAACAGAGCCAACTTATGAAATGTGCTTTAACTTTAAAAAAAAATATATAAAGTTGACAGAAGAAGTCAGGTACATGCCACCTCACTAACACCTTCACAAACATTTATGCTTTCTTGGTTAAAATTTTTTCTTTTGCTTGAAATATGGTTGGACATGACATCTCTTATGTGCATTCTGTTTGTGACATGGCACATCATTTTCTCTGTGTGAAGTTGCACATTTTCATATGTATATCTGTGTGTGTGAGAGAGAGAAAGAGAGAGAGAGACCACAGAAGAAATTAATATACTGTATCTCTTGAATCCTTTGGTTTTCTTAGGAAAAATTAACCTGTTTACAGTATGTTGTCAGAAGGTGAAATATCAGTATGTTTGTTTAATATTAATATCAGTTTCTCTGTTGTTTAATATCTGTGATAAGATTAAAATATTTTTGTGAAATGCTTGTTATGTTGATCTCTTAATATAAAATATTTTTGTGAAATGCTTGTTATGTTGAGCTCTTAATATCTTATCAGGAAACTAGGAATTAGTAGAGTATTGCTTATTGGCATATGCACATTATCAGCCAGCCTTTTGCACTCCTTTCCCTAAGCTATAGAACTGTGGAGCTAACTGGTAATATAGTGAACAGCATCAAAAAATATTCTCTGAACAGTGCAGTACACATACCCTTACTTACTTGAGAACTGCGCTCTTCTGGGTTATTCCACCGCATAATAACCCAGACGAACACAGTTTTAAGCTTCTTCGCAGCAGATACCTGCAATCATGCACGATACTTGTTTTCATTAGTGGAAGATGTTCTTTATGGTAAACAGCTGAATTCAAAGGTAGTTTAAAAAATAAACTGAATATGCAGATATTTAGTACATGAAATTGTGCAACAATAGCTAGCAACGTTTTGAAGCTATTTTCCCTTTTTTTGATGAGGTCTGGTTTTGAATTTAAATTTTTTAAAGAAATTTTGGAATTAGTACTTTGGAGTCATGTGCCCACCTTTGAATTTTAATGTGGCCAGGAAGCTTGATGTTTGCGTTTAGTCAGCTCTTGGTTTTTGGAAGTGATGTATATACAAATAGATTCCAGATATCTGAAATTTCATCTGATAACTTGTATTTGTGGTTTTATTTAAGGCATAGTGTGAAATTTTGTCAATTTGCAGTATACTTAAATTATTTAAATATCTTGTGTGTATCTGTCATTTTGTAAGTTCAGTTGTGAATTATAAAACAGATGAGTCTTCAGTCTTGGTACATATCTTGCAAAATTGTTTGTACTTCGTAGTTCATGACCGTTTTAGAAATGTATGCTATTTCAATAGCTGTACTTGATGTACAAATTTGGAGTGTTGTATTTTCAGTAACTAGTTTTATGGAAGAGGCTTTGTTTTTGTGAAGAAGATGTACATTGTATGATATTTGGTTGTTTACAGCTGATCAGTTTGGTTACAGTGAATTTCTGTGTATTAAATTTAAATGACACTGAACATTGTGTTTTTCTTATTTTCAGGATTGAGCCTATTACAGAGTTCAACAATTTTTGCACTGTGCATAGTTGTGCAACAGAGCCACCGTGATTATTCCAGTGCCCTTTGAAGAAGTGGTGAAAGTGGATACGTGACCCACTAAATATTACACATACAACAATTTGGCCATTATTGGCCCATCATAATCATGATGACAGAAACACGCATCAATTCAAATCATGTGGCAGTTATGCCAGGACTGAACAGCATAAGTAGTCAGAAGGAGTGAGTAGTGATTGCTCTTATCATAAGATAAAAATTGTTGGTTCATAATTTCTAAATTTTTAGTGATGATCGTTTGCGTGTGTGAGAGCGTGTAGTAGCATTCTTCGTATAAGATGTGGCTGGACAGATTTCATTTCCCCACCCAGAATTTGAAGCAGTAGTCATAAGGTTCGTCATACCCGTTGTGTTCATAAACTAACTAGAGTGGATTGTACTTGTCTAACACAACTTTTATTTAATGGTAAAGGTATATATAGTATTTACTACATAAGGTACAACTACATGTTTTGGTGCTTGACAATGGTCATCTTCAGGTTATACATTAAATACTTAGTAAGCAGTTATACGAGACTTATGTGGGCTGTATACAGTAGGAGTTGAGGTGGGCACGAGATATCGTATGTGTCATAGAGGTTGGGAGGTGTGGGTACATGGGGGGACTCTGCTATTATATGTTGCGTCTAAGTTAATTTAGTTAGGTCCGTGGTATCATATATACTTATCTTATACATATACAATATGCAGTATCATACATTGTCAAGTACTGAAACATGTAGTTGTACCTTATGTAGTAAATACTATGTATACCTCTTACCATTAAATAAAAGTTGTGTTAGACAAGTACATATGCCCCACTCTAGTTTGAAGCAGTAGTACTTTGACCATTTTTGCATAGAAATGATGATTGCAATGTTGGATTCCCCAGCATTTGGCTGATAAATGAAATTGCAGATCTGATCTATGATGTATACATTAAAGTGTCAAGTTCTCAGTATTCGTAAACCTGTAAAGAATGTGTATTTACTGTGGTTTGAAGGACTGCAATGGCTGTAACTACTACTAATTGAAACTAACCTCAGTTCTGATACAATATACAAAATTTTGTACAGGTTTGTATTCTTTATTGGAATAGAGGGTAAACCATGGGTGAACTTTCTGATCTGTGTAATCCAGAAACTGCATCTTTTGAAGTACTGATATTTGTGATGCTTAGGATCTGTTTTTAATAGTTCTTTATGCCCTTAAATATTTTGGATTTTAAAGGTGATGGTTCTCTATTTTACACATATGTTAGGATATCAAGGATGATGTGAGGGGTAACTGGGTATAGCTGTCACAGTGTTGCCAGTTGTATAGTTACTAGGGGCACACACAGGCATATACGTTAATTATTCTCAATGTACACAGTGCTATTTCTCATGCTGTTTGTTAAATATTATCTCATGCCAAATTCATATGAGTTGGGTTTTAGAAGTAGCATGCAAGAAGCTGTACACAATTTATTGTTGTTATTTGAGACATCTTCCTTGAGGAAAACTAAGTCAGTTGTGTATTGAATTGTTGCTTTATGATAGGTCCACAAATTTTGCAAATATCTAGGAACCCTCTCCAAATTCTAGGTTGCAGAAAGGTGACATAACATAGGTTTCGTAGTGAGGACCCACTTTTTAGGAGTGACATGTTAAAAACCTCTTGTTATCTTGTGCTTGATGCATGTGAACTGATAAACATTTATATATATAGGGGAAGGGGGAACTGCAGTAAGTGGAACACATATATACTTATCTTACGCACATATATATATATATATATATATACACACACACACACACACACATATGCATATTTATACATATATATATATATATATATATATAAGGAACACCTCCCCACCCCCACCCCATCCACTGGAAAAATAATAAACAGGAGAACCAATACAACCACAACAGACATTACAACCAGAAGCCTAATCAGTGAACAACAACCCGAAAAAAATAGCCCATGTCACATACTTGACCCTATTATAATTAGAGATAAAAATCAAGTTAGGTACATGATACGAATCACAGCGAAAATTGTAATCCATCTGGGATCCCAAATGCATGCAACCACACTATAAAGAACTTAATGGTTCTTAGCTTAGCCTAAGGATGACTTTTTAAGTCGAAACATGTCGTGTTAGCTCTAACTCATGCCTTTATTGCATAGTTGTGTTGACGGAAATATATATTAATAAAGTGAATATATAGAATCAGTACACAATGGGATGACTTCATTCAAATTGCAGTAAGTATGCTGAAAATATTGGGTGCCACCATACAAAAGTTAGATGTGTGGACAGCAGGCACTTCTGCTTTGAAGTGATTGTAATGATGACTGCCATTAGACTGGTAGTTGTCAGTAAAGTGACATGTCAGTTTAATTGACATTTGAGGACACTGTTGCATGAGTTGTGGGTTTGGAAGATTATGAATTCCTTGTAATTAAATGTATTTAATAAATTAAAAAATTTATAAAATTTCTCTTTGAAACAGTTGTATTTTGTTGAAATTAACCTGGTGCTTCTTGAACTAAGTCAAAATTCATGCACCATCTGAACTTGTACAAGAATGAGAAACATTCTCAGACCTTTAGATTGAATTTGGTACTTCATTATTAAATTCTGTAAGTGCTCATTCGGTGCTTTTTGCCGTAGAATTTATTGTTACTGACACCACATAATGCTGGATACTATTCATATATAGAAGCCTCTTTTTTTTCTACAACATGTATTTCATGTGGAATTTAAAATTGCCATAGAAATATTATTCACTTCCACTCTAAATAAGGAAGTTTGTTTATGACTCTCTTGGAGTTTGAAGACGAAAGTGCATTTGAGTCATAAAATTTATTAATACTGTTGTTGTACCTGCTTAGCCCATTAAATGTTAGTGATTTATTGCAGATAGGTGTTCACATGTATTTTTACATTTTGTATAGCACCCTGAACACTGAAACCAAGAGGTCCTTTCTTACTTCACATGAAAATGAGCATCTGTGTTAGTGGCACTACAGACTGATGTGGCCAAGGGCCTTCTGTTATTTGGGTTTCTGTGTCCTGTCTAGACACTTGGTAGGCTTTCTTGGATATGGATTAACGCCTCGAAGGGCATTTACTTACACCAGACAACATAAATGCAAAAATAATGTATATGTATGTACATGCATACGTTCATTAATTACGTACATAACATACATACATACATATATATTGATATGTGGAGTTGGATTCAGACCTGTGATTTCACCGTTTGAGCTGTGAAGATGGACATACACGACTGTTTTATTTCAGATTTTCTTGTAGTGGTAATCATCCGATTTAAAGACTATGTAATTTATAGCAGGGGTGCACAAATCCTGGGTGCCTGGTCACCCCAAGTGGATCGTGTACGGGATCACCTAATATCTGTGGGTCTCCAGTATGGAACTTGCTTCATGTCATGCTTCTGGGATCCAGAATTTTAGGGTGGTGTGTTTGGTTTGAAAAATCTGTGCTTGCCTGGTATATAGTGTATTTATTTGGACTGCATCCACTGCCAAGTTTAAAATATAAATTCCAAGAATTTTGAGAATTGCAGTCATGCAGCGCCCAAGAGATACTTGCTCTGTAGGGCCTGTTGGACAAGTTGTCCAGTGTGTTGCACATACTGCTCGTCTCTGATAAATATGGCCAAGTTAGATATTTATTTTAACTGAATGGATAAAGCCTTTACAAGGGCCTTGATGATGATGATGATGATGATGACGACAAAGATAACAGTGACATTGACAACAAGAAAACGCACATTTATATGGTAAAATTGTGAGTGCCTGGTATTTGCATAGATGTATTTCTTGAGATGACACAAAATACATGGCTCTTATAGAAAATACTTGCATCAGAATTGTTTGATTTGTAGATTGTATTATAATTTAGAACTTATGGATGCTGTTTGCATATGTATGTGAATTATTAAGATGTTGACTTGTGCTATTGATATAATAAAATTGCGATTGCCTGGTATTTGCGTAGATGTATTTCTTGAGATGACACAAAATACATGGTTCTTATAGAAAATACTTGCTTCAGAATTGTTTGATTTGTAGATTATATTATAATTTAGAACTTATGGTTGCTGTTTGCATATGTATGTGAATTATTAAGATGTTTCCTTTTTTTTTTTACAGTGAAGTTGAAAAAATAGATGATATTGGATGGAAAGCAAAGTTGAAAATTCCACCAAAGGACCGGAGAGTTCAGACAAGTGTGAGTCAACGCTTTTACATGCCTGTGGCTCATTTTAGTTACTTTACTAGAACAATTAAAAAAATGTAGCTGACAATGCTTGTGGACATTTTTTCAAAAACTGTTTGGAAACGGGTTGTTTTTTGTCATGTAAGGAAAGAAAGGTTGATCATAGACAAAGTCCCAAATAGTACATGTTTCTTGTAATACACCATCATTTAGGCTTTGAATATAATTAGTGAGTTCTGTGTTACCTATGTGTATAAGATATCTGGTATTCCTTTGTTCCCAGTGTCGCACTGAAAGAATTTAATTTGTACAAACAAAGTCTAAAAGTAATGAGGTATGAAGTTGTAGACCTGTCACCTTGAAAATTCACATGTGGTATGATACATAATGTAAGTGGTTCTCTTACAGTTTTATGTATAGAGGAGGAACCTTGAACCTCTGTTTCTGAAGGTATCACAGAGAAAGAATGATGAACACAGGAACACAGTTTTGGGAAAATCATTAAATATATCAGAAACAACAAACAAAAATATGTGCATTTTACATTTACAGTTAGCCCTACTGAAATAATAAACATTAAAAAGTTACGTTAATGCCTGCATTGAAATAATTTTATCCCAGAGAAGTATAACTGTTTAGTTCAAAATCTTATGTTTTAGACTGAACAGTGTCAATTACACATTCGCAGTGTTTGTGGCACCTGCCAGTGCTGTGTGCATGAGAGAATGATTTAATGGTTTTGTAAGCAACATGTACAGTAGAATACCAGTATAACGAAATTTTGGGGACCTCGGAAATTAATTTGTTATAGTGAAATTTTGTTATACTGAAATAAGTCAATTCTCAAGAACTCACCGGTTGTTATATCCGTTGCAGGATCTACATTACTTCAACATGAATTTACAGAAAAAAAGCTTAATATTTATTAGATGAGAGGAAAATTAGGATATATATACATGAAGTAATGATATACAGTAATTGCAAGAGGTTTTCTGTAATTTTTCAGCATATCAAATTTTACATTGTACCG
>Ga0131853_10008781_pt1 | contig 18429 bp, 4 predicted proteins | sample TergutLab28metaG_FD_92764 | JGI IMG/M metagenome (GOLD analysis project Ga0131853, IMG submission 92764) | Labiotermes labralis P1 segment gut microbial communities from Petit-Saut dam, French Guiana - Lab288 P1 (version 2) (version 2) | ecosystem: Host-associated > Arthropoda: Insects >... | reverse complement strand
TTCTGGGGTTTTTTCTTTTGCCTCTTGACACGCCATTTTTTAGAAACCTTAAGAAAAAGAACTACTTGGGGGGGGGGGGGGAGAAAGTGGGTCAAATGACCCTCTCCCTTTTTTCTGTTTAAAAAAAAAAATTTTTTTTGTCTACTGAGTTGAAGAGGGGCAAATTTAAAAACTTGGGGCGAGACTCGATGGCTGGCAGCATCAGCTACCCGAGCATTATGTCAGTGTTTAATACCCATAGATGTCTATTTTAAGGGATGTTGATGGCGGGTAAGTCCATAAGTGTCCGCGTCTTCACCCACAAGACCTAAGCCCAACTCAGTTTTGCCCAGCACGCTCCTGATCACTGCCCTCTAAACCCCGCGTTGGGCGAGGGAGCACCGTATAGCATAATTAATTCCACAGAGTCTCCAGCTTCAGGCGCAGGTAAAGTTAGCGAGTCTAGGCTGATGTCACAAATCGGAGAGCGCGAATTCGTGTGCGCGTAGATCAATTTGTTTCTGCAAACAGATCGGTGGAGGTACCAGCAATCGCATACTTACGCAGCTGCTGCGATCGTGTGATTGAGGTAGGCGTGCCGTAAGGTTTGTGAGACTCGCGCTGAAGGTTGTCATACAAAATGATGGGGACTTGGTAGATGTCATCCTGCTGTACTCGTATAGCGAAGAGTAGAAATTATACAATACATCGCTGCTGTTTTCTCAAGCCTCGTGCCCGAGGCGTATGGCATGTATTCTGAAAGGCGGCTTGCATTCGTGAGTGCGGTTGTGACGTCATGATAACTTTGTTTTGTGTAAACTTGTGGTTATGCACAGTCTTGTGATAAAGAGGCTAAGTAGATGCGTACGTGACGGTTGGCTCGAGAAATTTATTTATTAATGTATTAATTAAGCGATGTGTTAATATTACAACATTCATAAATAAGTGGGCCGTAGTCGAAACACGTGGCACACACTGAGGCTGCGTTTGAAGGATACAGTCTCCAGGTCAGGCGGTCGCGGACCACGGACAGGCTGTTGGTGTTGGACAACTCTTGGTTAAAAACAACCGACATTAGGACTCAAATCTTCTGGGACGTTACGCCTTCTACTATATTGGTGACAAGTTACCGAAGTTTCGAAGGCGCGTTGTGTCTTCATGTTGAGAGTGAAGCAATCCGACTATGAAGATGAAGGCACAAAGCTACTACGAAACGTGGGTAATTGTTTACCGGTTGAGAGGCCGTTGAGATCCATGAAGACCTGAAGGCACAAAGCTTCTTAGTAACTGTTTACCGGTTGGGAGGCCGTCAAGATCCATGAAGACTTGAAGGCACAAAGCTTCTAATAACCGTTTACCGGTTAAGATCCATGAAGACTTGAAGGCACAACTGTTTACCGGTTGAGAGGCCGTTAAGCTCCCTGAAAAACTTGAATGTTCATGAACACCGCTGTGAAAAGCTCATACCTCGCACCCAACCACCACGATGATGAACGTACAATATTAAAGCGAATCTATAGCCGTCATTGTCTCCGTTGACCACGAAAATTTCTCGCAGTTCCTCCGGTTTCGGTTTGCTAATCCTCATTCCACCGCTGCTCCAGATTCATTAGAAGCCCTGACCAGGCAGAGTATTATCACACCCACGCTGCATCTCTGACAGGGAATTGGCTGGTTACGCAGTGAGGAAGACAAGCAATTTTACAGAACGTAGTAATTTGAATTGCCATAACAAATGAAACAGGATCTGTGCTTCAAGCTGGCACTTGTTTCCGAGTATCGGCCCCTTTGTTCCTTGATATGTAATTGAGCGCTAACTATTCCACAGCGTAATTCACACGATACTTTCCTTTTGATTGAATTTAATCAGCGCGCGGACAGAAATAGACCTGATACCCACACTGAAGTGACTGTAATGCATGTATCGTTCAAGGCCGGATAAATTGGTTAGTAGCTGTCCGTGATACTAATGGGGAATCTTAGTAATTGGCATCCCATTGTGCTGTGTGACGTGAAAGCAATAATCTTTTTGATACAGTTGATACGACTTTATTGCCCAGCACATTCCTTCTGTTAGGCACGTTCCCAAAATTGCGAGAAGTGACTGTTCACTTCTTTATGCCCATCCGTCCGTCCGTCCGCATGGAACAACTCGGCTCCCACTGGACGAATTTTCATGAAATTTGTTATTTGAGTATTTTTCCAAAATCTCTCAAGATAATTCACGTTTGATTGAAATCGGACGAGAATAACGTCTACTTTACATGAAGACACATTACATTTATGATCGTATCACGCCCAGTTCTTCTTACAATGAAAAGAAAATGTTTCAGATAAAGGTTGTAGAGAAAATAAAAACACGCAGTTTATGTTCAGTAACTCTAGCTCCTGAAAATCGTGTCATTTATGAGATGATGTGGGAAAAATATGGCAGACCCAGACAGGTCACAGATAACAATATAATACGGCGCATGCGGTTTGCACGCAGGATAACTCTCACTTGTAATTTTTAATGCTTATTGCTTTTCCACGGTAACGACGGTTAGGCGAACGAGCCTCATTGTTAACTTTTACACGTACATTGGCTATCTAGCTTGCAGTAGATAGCTACTTTTTCTGGTTTCATACCAAAGCCATCATCGGGATAAACAACTACAAAAGTATGTAAGAGATGAGGATCTTCCTCGTTAAACTTTGCCTCATAACCGTCGAGGACATTGTTTTCCGCATTTTTATAAGATTTTTTCTTAATGTTCTTTCACGAGGGTTTAACCTCATGATGGCTTTGGTATAAAAGGTGCAACTCATAGCTGTTTATTGTGAACAAAAGTAATTTGTTTACCTTTAAATTTGACAGTCGACTGAGTCACAGAAGTGTTGTAGGTATCATGTTCGTGAGAAACATGACAAATTGTTCGGAGAGATGCAGGAGTAAATGGTGGGAGATTAAGGTGGACTTCAGGTGAAGGATATGAGGTTGTATGTTGGATTTTGACTGGCGGGTTTGTGTTAACAAGGTAATAAACCTTCGGTTTTCATAAAAGGCGGGGTATTTCTTGACTAGCTGAGATTATTGGCTTTTGAAGAAAGTAATATAGTATTAAATAATGTACGTCAGCACAACTACTTTATTACACAAGGTAATTACATAGGCGACATGTTTCGACTATTGATCGGTCATCTTCAGGCCTATTTTGCCCATCGCGTTTACATTCATGGAATACATAAAAATTAAATCATTTGTCTCAAAGGTGTGACGTGCAAATTGTGTTTACATAGTGGGATACATAAAATTGGATCACTTGTCTCGAAAAATGTATTATACAATTTGTGTAATAAAAGGCTAAAAATGCAAGATTCATTTTTGGAATAACGCCTTGTTTGAGACATTGTTGATTGAAATAAATGTTAGCGCAGCATTTCTAGACTTTTGTTCATAAGTTCTTGTATAGGTAGATGCATTTGGCTTGACTAGCCGCAATTTTGAACAGAGCCATCACGATGTGCTCATAAACGTGATATAATATTAAATAATGTACGTCAGCACAACTACTTTATTACACAAGGTAATTACATAGGCGACATGTTTCGACTATTGATCAGTCATGACGTTCATTGTTTAATATTATATTACGTTTATGAGCGCATCGTGATGCCTCTGTTCAAATTTTGAAGAAAGGTTTTGCCCGTAGAGGTTATGTTAAGGTACACGTATATCCTGCAGTAGTGTAGTCAGTATAGCGACTAAGCTACAGGCTGGATAGTCCGGGGTTCGATTCCTGATTGCGACGAGAGATGTTTTTCTTCTCAAAAACATCTAGACCGGCTGTCGAGCTCACCCAGGCGAAAAGCGTTCGGGTTGTTATCTACTTTCCCTTACCAAGTGCCGAGGTTAAGAATGAGTGGAGCTATACCTCTGCTCCCCTTATAAGCTTACATGGCCTGACAGGGAAAACTTTACCTTGATTTATAAGTATAGCCTTTCTCTATGCCAACGAATGTTGAGATTAACCATTTCAAGATTAACCTGAATTCTGTTTAAATATTCAGTTCGTACCGCGCAGTAAACACTCTTGTCTCAGTTATAAAAACCAGTCAGTTAACGCTGTATAGGGAAGTAATCGCTGTCTATTCTCAGATCCACACAAAAACACATAAATGCACTGTGGGGGCAGAATATGGAATTTTTTAATGTTAAACCTGGTGGACATAGAGTAACCGCTCGGAGTTGAAGGGTTATTTATGAAAATACTTAGTAATTCCAGACGGCAGCCTGCATCTTTACATTGCGATTTGGCAGCTATGAAGAGATATTTTAGCGAGGAATTTTAGACCTTTGATGAATTTCCTGATAGCCGCTGAACTGAATTTAAAGTGTGGAAATGAGGTTATTCGAAAACTTAGCTGTTTTTTTTTTGCCTCTTAGGTAGTTTTTTTATTTTCGGTTGTCATGTACCATATTAATTATTTATTTTTTGGGGGATGGCGCTCTGGAGGTTCTCACAATATTGCATTGAACAGGAAGCATAGTTATTTGTATTATACATGAGGCCTTGTGGGACTGTAGAATCGGGTGTTCTACGCACTACAGCGCGCCTGTGTTGTAAATGTCTGGAGCTACAAGTGTTGGAAGCACAAAATTAATACGAGGGCACAAACGCAGTACCAGGCAGCAGCATCTTTCTTGAATAAGCTGGTTGTCGGTCATTTGATCAAAAAATCCTTGGCCTTTTACAAAACTGGCAAAGAACTTCTCACTTTATTTATTACGCCCCGCGTGCTGTAGGAGTCGGTTTATTCCAGTCCACAACTTATACTCCACTGCTTAAGATTTTTTAATATTATCTTCCCAGCCAAGTGGTGTGCTCTTTAACCGGATAAATTTGGGCTTCTATTTATTGCATCTTCCAGTACGCGATGTATGTACATACATGTACCACCGGCGTTATCGTTCTTAATTTTATCACCCTAAAGGGCCGGTCCCAGTGGCCGCGCGGTCTAATGCGTGGGTCTGTGACCGCCTGCCGAGGCCATGGGTGTCTGTCATGAGTGTTGTGTGTTTTCAGGTAGAGGTCTATGCGACGAGCTGATCACTCGTCCAGAGGAGTCCTACCGACTGTGGCGCGTCGTTGTGTGTGATCTAGAAACCTCGTGAATGAGGAGGTTATGGTCCGCGTTGCATCGCAGAGACATAGTGAAGGAAATATTTGTCGAGGAGAAATAATTACGAAACACTCTATTGTGTAGTGTCTCCGTCCGTTTACTTTCTATGTATTAGGTACAAACGTCTTCCTCAGTGACATGTTCTCGTACTTCCTCGGTGTATGTTATTTCGTATCGTGTAACCAGTTAGCCCTTACACCGCCGATTCTACGTCTGGTCAAAATCCTAACGTTACGGCCTTTTGGGATATGACACGTTGCCCGACTGTCCCCGAGAGCTCGTATGTGCCTGTCTGCATGTAAGCACTGAACGGATTTTCATGAAATTCGTTGCTTGCCAGCTGTACTGAAATTTGTCAACGTACACGTAATACTGTACTACTGCAAAATTCCTTCTGCACATCTCATGCGAAAACACACATTCCATATTATATAATTTATTGTGTGTGAAATCGAGTTTCGAATATGTGTAGGTACGAATATTTTGACTTATATGTGTAACGTTATTAGGGTATGAAGTGAAATGTTAGAAGAAATTAAGCATATAAACATGGTACAAATTGCACAGTGGCTGGTTTTATTCCCACTGAGAAAAAAAATGCAAGAATTTAATTGCAGAATAAATTAACAGAAATAAAGAAGCGTGAAGAAAAATAGAACAAGTAAATGACTATATGAAGTAACAAGACAAGCACTGTACGAATAACATAACATTGAGGCGCGTTTATGCAACCGACGTTGCAGTGGATAAACATTGTGTACGTGTATTACAGTCCTGATTTTATCAGACAAGAATAACGCACACTTTATTTGGCGACTACATGCTTTTGTTCATGGATGTCGAACGTAACTCGCAAAACATTAATGGGAGTGAAAATTGTTTGAAGAGAAAGTTGTTGGAAAAGCCTTCATATCCGAGGAACGCTCCCCGCCCCAACCTCTATAAATCTTCCCGTTTTCAAGGCAATGAAAGTGAGCCGCCGCACCGGAAATGTTGGACTGTGTTGACATTTTCTGTCCCTTCGCAGAATGTCGACCCTCCCGTACACGAACTCCTACAGCCCGGCGTCACCTTGTCGCTATATATGCCTGTTACTAATCCTGTCTTGGCTAAGGCTGTACAGCCGCGGCGATCGCTTGCCCTGCATTTTTCACGGTATGTCGTCACAAGAATTATACTTGCTTTACTGATAAAATTTAGTATTCATAGCGGTAAACAAGTCGGTACGGTGGTTCAGCTACTGTCTGGACGACATATGAACCGGGGTTTGACTCCCGGCAAGAGATTTTTATCTTCAAAGCGTCCACACAGGCTTTGGGGCCCACCGCACCTCCTGTCCAGTGGATACAGAGCAGTCTTCCTTGGGGAAAGTGGCCGGGTCGTGAAACCTCAACTCACCTCTATCTGATTCCGAGGTTAAAAATGTGTGGAGCTGTACCTCTACGCCTCTGCTCCATTTCATCCTTCTTAATCAAGCCCAGCGCCAGCAGGCCATCCAAGTTGACTCTATAAAGCACAGCGGTTACTGTATATCACTTGCCGTGACATTCAGAAATCTTTTTGCTGACAGAATGTTGGTATTTAGTTTGATTCTCAGAAGTAGCGATCGATTGTCATGGAAACACCGAGTGCTTCTTGTGAGCTAGAAACTCCACTATTGAATATCTATGACAAAATTTCGTACTTCGAAAGGGTAACAGTTAGGCACCCAGGCTGCAATGAGTACCGGGGTAGGGCGGCCGGAGCGCCAATTCGATCACCCACCACCATGTAGTGTGGAAGTTAAGACTAAGTGGAGCAGTGCCTCCAATACTGCTCTATGTATTCATGACGGGGACAGAGACGACGTTACCTTTTCCTTTCGCTTTGTCCTTTAGCTGTACTGTTAAGTGTCAGCAGGCGTCGCTTGTTCATACCAGTGTTACGATCCCAACCGGTGGATGCTGTTAAGTGGAAGAAAATGTTTTATCACAGTAATCAAGTGCTGTCTTGAAACATGTATTGTGTTCTGGTGAACACACTCGAGTGTTTGGATAAGAAACGAGTATATTGCAACATTCTGAGAGGTGTTTTTCCCCCACTTCCTTTTTTTCTACTGCTGACGAAATTTGGATGAAATATTGCTTTCTGGTTCTTCGCACTTCACAGGTTGTTCGAACAAGAGTTCTGAAGCTGGACGTGCTGCGATATGGTACAGCGGTTAGGCCACGGGCCGGACCGTCCGTTGTTCGAATCCCGGTAAGGAATAGAGATTTTTCTCTTCTCTAAAGTCCAGACCGTGTCTGGGACCCACCCGTCCTAATTTTCTACTGGCACCGTCATTTTCCGACCTGAAAGCGGCCGGGGCGTGCAACTTACCGTTCACATCTCTCTAGTGTTGAGATTAAGAATTAGTAGAGCTGTACGTCTGGTTACCCCCTCCCTCGTGTGACTTTAGAGCGTACACAGGAATTCGGCTTCGCAGTACTACACGCCTCTTCTTCTACTTGAATTGCTCTGTACTGTATCAGAAAAAAAAAATTCTGAACCAGGTGACTCGTTGATTCAATTGTTCTCAGGCCTGTAATCGTTTATCTACAAACAGCTGTATAAATACAAGTTATAGCATCTGAACTCGGCTAGTTGCTGTAATTACTCATACAGTGGTCTTACTCGTCTGCACAGAACGGATGTTGGATCCTGTGTGATCCAAAAAGAACAGAAACCAACTCATACAGTGGTCTTACTCGTCTGCACAGAACGGATGTTGGATCCTGTGTGATCCAAAATGAACAGAAACCAACTCATACAGTGGTCTTACTCGTCTGCACAGAACGGATGTTGGATCCTGTGTGATCCAAAAAGAACAGAAACCAAGTAGTAAGGGTAACTTAAAGTTTAGCGATTAGGTTTGGTGTACGGTTGGTCCACACTATGGATACGACCGCGGTCAGCTCGCACTCACAGGAAGTATTCTGTGGTTGTATAAATGCGCCGGTTCACACCGGTGGTCACGCGCACGTCACGCGGCGCTCAGGGTAACGCGGGTGTTCTTTCGAAAGAATATTTGACAGCCAATGCATCCAGGTGTTTGTTCTTTACGTCTCTGAACACATTTGAAGTAAATTAGATTCTAGAGGCCCGCAAGAGCATACCTTCAGCTCAGCGTACCCACAGTGTGGATCAAGCCTGCAATCGGAAACAGGTAACTGGATATCCAGCTACGTCCCTTGGGAGGTCTGCAGAACGCATTTATTAAACTTGATAGCAATTCTTCTGGGTATTTCCCCGGCGTCTGGTTGTTGTTAAAAGCCGACGTTTCGGAACCCTGTATCGGTTCCATCTTCAACAGGTGAGCTTCATCACCTGTTGAAGATGGAACCGATACAGGGTTCCGAAACGTCGGCTTTTAACAACAACCAGACGCCGGGGAAATACCCAGAAGAATTGCTATCATCACTACGACACGGCGAAAGCTTGAAACATAGAATTTATTAAACTTGTTCGCAAAATTGCGAAAAGCGGCTATTGGCTTTGTCATGTCTGTGTGTCTCTGTCTGTACGTCTGTCGGTCCGCATGGGACACTTCTACACTCACTGGACGGGGTTTAATAAAATTCGATATTTGAGTATTTTTCGAAAATCTGTTGATGAAATTTAAGTTTAATTAAAATCTGATAATAACTGGTACTTCACATGAGACCTGTGTACATTTATATTAATATTTCGCCGGATTCTTCTTAAAGTGAGAAATGTTTTACGTAAAATTTGCAGAGAAAATCAAAATGCACATTTTATGTTCATGGCCTGTTTTAGGATGAACTTCATCTTATTCCTTTCTTAGCTCAGTCTTTATAGTGACATTTTGAGGGTTTGGCCACCAGGGTTATTTTCGGCAGAATAGCCATTTCCTATTCAAATTAAACTAGGGGGTAAAGCGGCCGGGGCGTGGGACTGCACTTCCATCCCTACATCTTTGTGGCATGGTGATTAACTGAGCACAAACATTTTACCGTTTTGCCAGTATATTTAATGAAAAGTTGAGGCGGCGTAGCGTTTCGCAGCGCTCAGAAATGCTTGCAGAGTTTTTGGTCGGTAAACCACCATGTGGAAAATTGAGGCGTAGATAACATGAAAATAAATCTTGGGAAATACTGTTGGAAGGGGTGGACTGGATTCGTGTGGCGGAGTGCAGAGAACAGTGGGTGACTTGTGAAGACGGTAATGCACGGTTCTATACAATTGTGAGAATGATGTATCAAATCTAGAGTTAACTTGTTTCACGGACATTGTTATAATAAGAAATGTTTTGATGTTTTGCTGACCGTTCATCTCAGTATAATTTTAGCATTTGACCAGCTTAACGCACAAATTCTTGTTTTATAATAAGTTTATGATATTCCTCTACATGTTTTGAGCACTGTTGTGCTCATTATCAGGAGGTCAATTTGTATTATAAGCATCTGGTATCGTCACACTCTGTAGGTGGCCGTCCGTGCGCACCGGACGGCCACAGAGTGTGACGATGCCAGATGCTGTATAATACAAATTTACCTCCTGATGATGAGCACAACAGTGCTCGAAACATGTAGAGGAATATAATAAATAAACTTATTATAAAACAATTTGTGCATTGAGTTGATCAATTGCTAAGATTATAGTAAGAAATGTCTTGTTGATTAATTGTTCTAACACATGAAGGAGAAAATTCGTTATGTTGATGACTCCGAACACGTATTAATATTGGGATCGGTAAGAAATAGGTTGATTTTGTAGCCGAACATTTTGGTACATTTGTTAATCAAACAAAACGATTGTTAGCCCTCAGCTGCCGGTGGTTCGAAACCATCTGTCATAAATTTCACTGTAAACTTCCATTCAAGAAACCTTAAGGGAGAGGAAGGGATTGCTACAGAGAACTTTGAGTCAGAAACTCCGTGAGCAGCCGACAAAGCGCAATACATTCTGTTCAGCTGATCCCTGAAAGGCGTGGGAAACTTGCAGTATTCATAATGTAACATACAATGATGTGCAACAGCCTAACACAAGCAAACCTTCAATATCAAGACGAAAAATAAAAATAAAAAAAAAATTTTCATACTGACCACGAGGGTTGGACGCTGGCAGTCAAGTAAGCGAGCTGAGTAAAGTGAGGTTGTTCATAGTGAGGTCACCTACAGCACAGAGCACAGTGACTGTTTGTTTCTAGAATATGATTTTTGTGTTCGAATGAAAGAAGGAGGTTACACAATTGGTAGCTGATTAAGTGGAAAAGTGCAGAGTTTCTACCTGAGATGCAAATAAATAAATAATACCGAGGGCTTTGTCATATTCGGTTAGCCCTACCCCGTATCCCTTAAGAAGTCTTACCTAGCGTACTGAGCACGTCAGGACATTCAGTGTAGATAGGGTGATTTTGTACAATTTGTCGCCCAGCTGAGTGACTGTTAGCTTATCTGTTTCTGTCTGAAGATTGTGTTTTAGCTTAATTTCTTCGATGGACAGAAAGTATGTGCTAATACCCTTCTGTCGGCTGTGTAGTGAGAGTTATACGGCTGGAGGTATTTAAAGGGAAGTATGTCGTTAGATCTTCGTGGAATTGCAAGTTCATTATTACGCAAAGGATTTCGTGTTTCTTGTGTCACGAGATGGCCTGCGTGCGGACTTCTGTGAAGGAAAGAGGGTGTGTTGAGTGTCAAATATCACGTATTGCTTTTATGACATGATTCCTACATGTATTCCTAGCAGTCTAAGCCCATAAAGCGCAGTATTCATTGAGACGTTATTAGTTGCTGAGCCGGTCAAAATATTCCCAAAATTTTATGGATCTTTAACATTTATTACAGTGTTTACAACAGTCCGCCACTGATACAAATCCTAAAGAAGGTGAGACCAGTCCAAATCTTCAGACTGTATTTCTTGAGAGCCCATTTTAATTTGACATTCTAATTAAGCTCCCATGTTTCGAAAGTGTTCTCGTGCGTTCAGGTATTCACACTAAAATTTATACGCGTTTCTAATATTTTATGCGTGCTACATGTCCGACGTATCTCATTTTTTATTTAATCGCCGTCAAATTTGCTCTGTAAACTTTATGAAGCTCCCCAGGAGGTATTTTTCCCCAGCCTCCTGCCACTTCCTCCGTCTTAGGTCCCTCAGTACCCTGTTCTGTGTCACCCCATCTTTTGCTGTCCCGTAGACTGAAAAACCAAGTTCAATACCCATATAGACCAAGATTGAAAAAATTGTTTGTTTGTTTATTTATTTGTTTTCTCTTAGTTGAGTCGGGGTATCCTAGTCGGTATAACGAATAGGCTACGGGCTGGATGGTACGGGGTTTGAATTCCGGTAGGGGCAAGAGATTGTTCTCTCCTCCAAGACGTCCGAACCGGCTCTGGGGCCCATCCAGTCTCCTGTTCAGTAGTTACCGGGTTCCTTGTCGATTATAAGCGGCGGGGCGGGCGCGTGACGTTAACCACCCACCCTTTAGTGCCGTGATTAAACACGAGTGGAGCTATACCTCCACTGCTTCTGCATGTCTTCATGGCGTTGACAGGGAAAACTTTACGTTTGCCTTTGTTTATTATTTATTTATTTATTTATTCAGCGTCGAATGGTAGGGTGCTTAGTGAATACAGTCATTAGCCGCGTAACGACGTTTCGGTCAACGACGGACCGCATATACGACGGTGATCCCATAAGATTATAATATTATATTATAATACTTACCATTGTGTTACAATTGCCTACAGAATTCATTTCAGAAAAATGCTGTACAGGTTTGTGGCCTAGGAGCAATAGGCTATATGTAGACTACGTGTGCATTAGGTTATACTATTTAGGCTTGTGTATATACACTCTGTGACGTCCGCACCACGACGAAATCGCCTAACGACGCATTTCTCAGAATGTATCTCCTTCGATAAGCGACTGGAAAGAAAAAGGAAGGGCAGTGTGATATTGAACACTTAAATGAAGGTGTAAGTAGGACGATTTCGCCATGTTTTAAGAATTCCGTTGTTAGATATCAGTTGCTGAATTGTGTGTCTTGTAGTTAAGAGGATGGCGTTTCGGTTTTAAAGAGAAGAGTCTGTTGCCAGATAGAAGAAATGCCAGTATTATTTGTATATGTGCGATCTAATATTAGGTGGTGACACACTTGTTCAGAGCACCTGCTGACATTCTGACAAAGCTTCCTGTCTGTTTCATAATAAGCAGCTTCACGTGCTGAAGTTTTTACAGCGCAATCTGTTATATTTGCATTCTATTTTTATATATGTTTCTCTAGTGATTTTTTGTTTTAGTCTTAACATGACACAGTGACAGTGGGTAACACAAGATTATAACGTTTAGTGACGTCACGTACATATTGGCCACAGAAATGTATCTGCACTGGACGAGATACGTTGTTCATACCTGTGAAAGGGTTGAATGCTTATTGGTATAGGCAGTTAACATTGATGTATTGTACGTATAAACCCGAATTTAAGGTGAGGTTTCCTTTTTTTAGGAAATAGCCGCACAGAAATTTATGGATCGCCTTATAAGCCAGTCGTAAAGGCATTCCCGAATTTCGCAGTAAATAGCGACTAATATGGCGCGCTATGGCGCTGTTCTTTCTCAATGAGTAGGTCAGTTATATATTATTCTTAGTTTGATATCTGGCGCTCTGAAACTTTGTTAATATTTGCTTACGTTTTCTCAGTTTTGTGAATTTCGTCTCTGAATAATAATAATAATAATAGTAATAATAATACTTACTTACTTGCTTGCTGCAATTGAGTTGTCACTCGGTGGCAGTAGGCCCTACACTAGTACAGACAAAACCCGTGAGAATAAATATACATAAACGAAGCAATATAAAACACAGTACAAACAATAAAAAACACAGTAAATAAAAGTACACGTATTACCAAAACACCCGCACAATTGTCAAAACACCACCACATAAACTCACCCACACATTACAAAACAATCGTGTAAAGAAAGACCATCGTGATGCACAATTTATTCTTAGTATAGTTCGTCAACGTCTACATGTTTCGAGCGTATCTAGGCCCATCATCAGGAGGTACAACCGTATGTATACAACATTTGGTACTTATTATTCCGAAAAGAGGATAGTTTAAACTTATTTGAGCGTATATACATATCATAAAATGTGTTGAATACAGTATAATACTGTTGTTTACAGACTGGTGTTGAGGGTCTCAGTAAGTTCTTACGTACGTAAGATTTTACGAGTAACAAATTTGTAAACAAAAATTAGGCTTTTCACATTATTATGATACGTGGACACACTCAAGTAATTTAAAACAATTCTCTTTTCAGCATAATAAGTACCACCTGTTATTTTATAAATTAATTACGCAAGACCTTACTGAGACCCTCAACACAAGTCTGTAAACAACACCATTATACTGTATTTTACACATTTTATGATATGTATATACGCTCAAGTAAGTTTAAACTATCCTCTTTTCGGAATAATAAGTACCAAATGTTGTATACGTACGGTTGTACCTCCTGATGATGGGCATAGATACGCTCGAAACATGTAGAGGTTGACGAAATATACTAAGAATAATTTGTGCATCAAGTTGGTTTTTACTTACACGATTATATCGAGATGCACGGTCAACAAAACATAAAAAAATTACATAACAAATCAAAACAACTACAGTACAAAAATACACACCAAATTAAATAGTCATAATACAATCAAGTACCCTCAGTATAAGGTCATCCTAATGTACATGGTACTTTTATCCCCAAGAACTTCACTGTAATATCCTAATGGAAAAGAGTGAGTCGCCTTAAATTTGGGCTTACACGGTATTTATTTATATATTTATGTCATATACCGTCCAATTCAAAATCTCGCCTTCTCGCCTTGCACAAAGCGCAAAGATTACAGTACTGAACTCAAACATTGCGGTTGACGGCTGAGGGCAACAGGACCAGGAGAGGCAGCAGTGGCGGGCTGTTGTGAACGCGGTGATGAAACGTTAGTTGCAGTGGTTAGCGCAGACGGCCACTTGGTACTGCGGTCTGCTGTTCCAGCCCCTGGTGTGTGCTTGTGTGTTTCATTTTGTTCCCGCATTTGGATTATTTATTGTAGATAAGCTTGTAGTTAGTAATTATATATGATTATGGAGCATTTGTGGAATTGTGAATGGCAGAGGGACACCGAATTGCTGCCGCCATGACCTTCTGACCAAAAACGCCACATTGACGACCTTGGGGATTCAGAATGAGAATATATCCGGTGACTATGCGTGTGAGCAACTGTCAGATTACACTGTTCAACAAATTTTGGATGATTGAGTGTTATGGATAAGTGAATATACTATCTGTATGTTTTTTGGGCTGCAGAATACGAAAATAATTCTAACATTCATTGGTTAGCTCTTGTTTTCGAGATAATAACACTATCATAGTTATATGTACAATAAATATGAATAGAAAATTATTGACCTTAACGACGTGTCATTTTGACCTGTCGATGGTATTTTCTTTTAGAAACATCCCTTTTCACTATCCAGCAATAATCGCCTAACATGGCAGCGCTCCATTTCCCTTTGTGGTGTAGTAATTTCCACTGTTGTAACCTTGATGCCAAGTTCTGTCTTATTTTTTGAAAGTTCGAGATCCCTGACGAGGTCACTGATCTCGCCTTCTGTGATCTTCTGATTGGAGGAGTTTGTGCTTGGTAATTACTCTGTATATCTTGAAGCCGATGGCTACTGTTCTTCGCTGTTTGAAGAAACACTGTCTTCGTCGTCAGGTACATAGCAAAATTGTCCGGGAGTTCAGGAACAGGACGTCCATTGCTATGAGGCACAGACCGAATTGCTGAGTACTGTGGTTGCTAGGCACCCTCCAAACCATGGGCACTCCAAACCGCATACAACGTCCTTTTCCATTTGGATGAACACGCAGCGCAGCTCACGTGTGGTGTCCATTTTTTGTCCTGGTCCCCTACCTTACAGCCGAAATACGAGAAATACACCTTCTTTATTATTGGAGTAATTGAACACTTCCTTGAGGCAAATGTCACTTCTCCGCAAATATAGCAGAAGTTATCCGGATTATTTACGCACATTTGGGAAATTTTGATAAATATACTACACAATCTATGACAGTAGAATGCCAGCTGAAACTGTCACGACACAATTCTCATGAAAGAACTTGGGGACACCACCTACAAAACGACCGGTTTCCTACAACACTTAATAAGAACTGATAAGAGTTGACAGGCAACAATTTTATTGATCACGTGACAAACACCTGCCGCGACGATAGTCGATCATGTGATTTCATCGTGGTATGAGAATTACGGCGCCCGCTTAGAGTTTTACCGACTTTTGAAGACGTAGACCTAATATTTAGTTGAAAAAAGTGAAATTTCAGGCCATAACTGTAACTCGAAAACTAGAGCTAAGCTGAAAATTTCTATGTCATTTTTTAATTCAGCGGCCTCAAGTTACTAAAGTTCAGCTAGTCTCGTTTCCATAACATTTTGTTTGTTGAACAGTGTTATCAATATCTGTGGGTTAATTACTACAGACACTCCTCGAATTACGCAGTTTTTAAAAAGGCAAGAAAAATAACATTTTTTGAAACGCGAGCCGATTTTGTCCTCGTGGGAATGACAGCGCATTCAGACGAAGTGGGCGGAAGAATACTACTGGGCGGTAACCCAATCTGTGGGGCTTTTGAGCTGCGGCCGATGAGGTTCCAGTATGACGGATTTTGGATTTCAGATGGACTTTCCTGTATATACAGATATATGTTTGACCATATGTGCGTGGGCCGGGATAGCGCAGTTGGCATATATACTCGCTACGGACTGGACAGTCGGAGGATCGAATCCCGGTGGGGACGAGATTTTCCGCACCCCTCCAGACCCGCCCTGGGGCCCACCCAGCCTCCTATACATTGAGTACCGGGTTGTTCCCGGGGTAAAGCGGCCGGGGCGTGGTATTGACCACCCACCCCGTCCAGGGCCGAGGTTAAAGAAAGTGTAGAGCTAAACCTCTACTCCTTCCCTGGGCTTTCGTGGCCTGTTCTAGGGTAAACGTTACCTTTACCTACCTTTTATTTGACCATGTGTGCACTCATTTCCGACGTGCACAAAACTGGATTGGCACCGGCCCTTCCTGAACGCAATATTGCGTTAATCGGGCAGTATCTATACTGATACAAATGTTATTTCAGGCATTTGTACCCGTGCGAATAATTTGCAAGAAGGAACACTGAAGCATTTAATCACGAAATATTTATATACATATATATGTATACAGTAATATATATGTATATATATTTGAAATGTTAAAGCACTTCTCGATATACAGTGTTTCATGTTATTAGTCTGTCTCTTTCTATACTTTGTCGAAGCCCTTAAATAGCTGAAACAGCGACGCCAAATTAAGAGGATGAGCATGGGAAAAACCAGGCGATGGTGGACACATTCCATCACGTTTAAGCGCCTGCCATTGAGCCTTACTAATTGCTATAGTAAACGCGATGTTGATCAGAAATCGTCTTCTGTGCAGTTTGAAGAGATTGATAAGATCTTGCCCTGTTAATATACTCGCATATGATGACGACTAACGAAGCAGAAGCAACGGTTAAATTAGAAAAAATGTTTTTTATTCGGGAGGGGGGGGGGGGGGGGAGAGTACTTAGCAATTGACGGTCCTGCCTCAAGCGGAAGCCAATTGAAGTACATGGAATAGGTTAGCTTCCAATTGCATCCGGTAGAGGCAGCACTGTCAGTTTTTAAGGTTAGCTTTTTGTTAAAAATTGTTTTTGGAGAAGGAATTAATAAAAAGAGAGAAGACTGCTATCATACCGAGTCATAAGCTTGACTATAAAAGCCTGTCTTGAAAACATCCTTTCGGTAGTTCAGTAGACCATGATGTCGCAAACATATGTTACCGTACCAATTTTGTTCCAAGCTGCCGCACGTTCTAAGGCGTGGGTCTGCGGCCGATTGCTTGCTGGAATTGTGGGTTCGAATCCCTCGGGGGCCATGAACTTCTGTCTGTTGTGAGTGTTGTGTGTTGTCAGGTAGAGATCTGTGCGGCGGGCTGAATGCTCGAACAGAGAAGTCCTACTGAGTGTGGTGTGTCTGAGAGTGATCGTGAAATCTCGAAAATGAGGAGGCACTGGCCCGCTAGGGTCTGTTGCGCCATCGAAAAGGAAAATATTGTTCCATTATCTGTGTGATGTGGTTGTCTAGGCTGCCTGCAGTGTAACTTCTGGAGGTGTAAACTGTGTAAGGTGACTGCTAATAATTGTAAGGCCATTCTCCTTAGCCGCAAAAGCGGAGCTACTAATGACAGAAAGTAATGCTTACTGGCAGATTTCATTACTACTGTTGGTAGAAGAGGTGACGTTGTGGGGGGACTCTGGTTTCTGACGTCATCTCTCATAAATGGTATGCCACGTTACTACTAAATTCCTGTCAGTGTAACCAGAATTGCGTATTGCTGTGTAAGCAATTTGTGGGAAATTTTTGAGTGGAGTTTATCTGCCGGTTATAAATCCACTCTGATGGATGTAGCCGCTTAAAAATATCATCATCATCATCATAAACATCAAGGATTGGACCCTTTGATCCGTTCCGTCTCCAGATTTACAGCTGCTCGCGCCAACACTTCTTCGGTCTTCCAATTGTTCTTCTTTCTTGTGGTCTGTAGTGGCATGATTTCAAAGGGATTCGGTTTTGTGGCATTCTTTGCAAGTTTGAAGCCATTGCCGTCTGTATTCATCTATCTTGTGTAGTATGAATGAAAGCAATATATGTGGGAATGTTAAATTCTCTATGTTTTTCAATTATTTGTGAAGCTGAGATTATGCAGTCCATGCAGGATCTGCCATTCCTAAATCCGTTCTACTCTTCTAATAGTAGGACCTCTGCAATTGCTGTTAATCTCTTTGCAATCATTTTTAAATAGATTTTATATGTAGTATTTAATAAACGAATACCTCTATAGTTATCTGGGTTATTTCTGTCTCCTTTTTTGTGTATTGGTCTAACAATGGCTGTCCTCCATTCTTCAGGTATGTCTCCATAAATCCAGCAAACATTTAAGAAATTCAAAAGTTTATGTAAAAAACATTTTGGTGCATGTTTGTACAACTCATTATTAATCCCGTCTGATCCTGGAAATTTTATGGCTTTTAATGCTTTTATAGTTGTTTCCAATTCTTCCATTGTAATTAAGTCAACACAATTTTCTGTTAATTTTGCACGTTTCCCTTCTGTGGTGTTATCATTAAATTGTTTAGTCCAAAGTT